>ERZ894232.1416-NODE-1416-length-22670-cov-64.286845_pt1 | contig 22670 bp, 18 predicted proteins | sample MGYA00380296_ERZ894232 | MGnify/ENA primary metagenome ERZ894232 (study PRJEB32331, sample SAMN06328433) | human gut metagenome | biome: human gut microbiome; feature: stool | host: Homo sapiens | collected 2014-08-14 ... | reverse complement strand
GACCTACACCCTTAGCAGGGGCGCCTCTTCGGCCTCTTGAGTATTTCTCCGAATTGCTTGTTTTATATAGTTTCTTTGGCTTGTCTGCCTCAGAAGCAAGGCCCATTATACTAGAGATACCAAGCCTTGTCAAGCCTATTTTTATAATTATTTTGATAAATCTTTATAAGAATGGCTCATGGATTTTACAGATCAGGTTTTTTGTCTTTTCTGACAGAGCTTTTTCCCTGAGCTTCCCCGGTAACAGGCCGAAGAAAGCCCAGGGAATCGTTTTCCGGCTCTATCAGGCTTTAAAGTTCTTCACAGCCGCTTCATATAAATTATTTCCCTCTGCGTCAATCACAACAATAGCCGGGAAATTTTCTACAGTCAGGCGGCGGACTGCCTCTGTCCCCAGATCGTCGTAGGCAATCACTTCTGATTTCGTGATGCATTTTGACAGAAGCGCTCCTGCTCCTCCCACTGCCGCAAAATAAACGGCTCCATTTCTCACGATCCCCTCTATTACTTCAGGGCTTCTCTTTCCCTTTCCAATCATTCCGCCCAGGCCCAGGTCGAGAAGCTGCGGCGTATAGCGGTCCATACGGCTGGCTGTGGTCGGGCCTGCCGAACCGATGGGACGGCCCTCTCTGGCCGGGGAAGGTCCCATATAGTAAATGATGTTGTTCTTCAGATCAATGGGCAGAGGTTCTCCCCGATCCAGCGCTTCCTGCATGCGCTTGTGCGCTGCGTCTCTGGCAGTGTAAATTGTTCCTGTAATATAAACATAGTCCCCCGATTTTAAGGAGAGGGCGTCCTCTTTGCTGATCGGCGCTTTGATATGACGTTCCATATACGGATTCCTGCCTTTCTCTTTGTCTGTATCTTATTATGTATATCTTTTATACCTGTCTGTATCGGTCAGCCGCTACAGCACTCTGTGGGCGTGGCGGTTTACATGACAGCAGATATTAACTGCCATCGGAAGCCCCGCGATGTGGGTCGGGTACGTCTCCACATTCACTGCAAACGCAGTTGTCCCGCCGCCCAGGCCTCCGGGACCGATTCCCAGCTGATTGATTCTGGACAGCATCTCATCCTCCAGCTCTCTCACCCAGGGAGTCGAAGGGCGGTCCTTCAGTTCCCTAGTCAGGGCGTGCTTTGCCATAAGGGCGCATTTTTCAAATGTTCCTCCGATCCCCACTCCGATTACCATAGGAGGGCAGGCGTTCGGCCCCGCGTCCCTGACTGCTGTGAGAATAGCCTCCTTGACGCCCTCTATGCCGTCTGCAGGCTTCAGCATAAATACACGGCTCATATTCTCGCTTCCAAATCCTTTCGGAGCTACTGTAATATCAACCTGATCTCCCTCTGTAATCTCATAGTGAATCACCGCCGGCGTGTTGTCCTTTGTATTAATCCTTTCGATAGGATCTCCCACCACGGATTTTCTGAGAAAGCCCTCTGTATATCCCTGGCGCACGCCTTCATTGACTGCGTCTGTCAGGCTTCCCCCTTCTATATGTACGTCCTGTCCCACTTTCATAAATACGACCGCCATACCTGTATCCTGGCAGATAGGGATCATATCTTTGCCTGCAATCTCTAAATTTTCCTTCAGCTGGTTTAATACAAGGCTTCCGAGAGGCGATTTCTCAGCCTCCACCGATTGTTCAAAAACCTGTCTCATATCCTCTGACAGAAAGTGATTGGCCTCGATGCACATTTCTTTAATATTTTTAATGATGTCTTCTGTTCGGACTGTTCTCATGGATCTCTCCTCCTGACATAACCGATGATGCCGTTTTGTTCTAAAAGCAGACAGACAGGCTCCGGCCCCAAATCTCCCGGCCAGGGCCTGTCTGCTGTTATCTTATAAGCGCGCCTGCATATTTCCTTCTTTTTCCAGGTTCTGCTGCTCTATTCCTCGTCTTCTGCCTGTCCCTGGAGCGCCTCTCCATTATCTTCGCCGTCTGAATCTGTGCCGAATTCCTCATTCAGCTCCTCATCCTCGTCCTCACTACTCTCGCGGACCTTGGCGATGCTGGCTACCACAACGCCTGACTCGGGATCAATATCCATCAGTTTGACGCCGGAGGTATTTCTGCCAATCACAGAAATCGTATTCACCTTCATTTTAATGATGATGCCCTCGTTGGTGATAAGCATGATCTGGCGGCTCTCATCTACCAGCTTGGCTCCTACCAGGTCTCCCGTCTTATCCGTAATGCGGTAGCATCTCACGCCTTTTCCGCCCCTGAACTGGCTGGTGAACTCTTCGATTGGAGTCCGTTTTCCAAGACCATACTGGGAGACAACCAGCAGGCTTTCTCCCTGGCTTGCCATCTGCATGCCGATGACCTCGTCGCCCGGCTCAAACTTCATTCCGATAACGCCCATGGAAACGCGGCCTGTGATTCTCACGTCTGTCTCGTGGAAGCGGATGCACATTCCCTTCTTCGTCACCAGGAAAATATCCTCTGTATTATCAGTAGCCTTAACCTCGATCAGCTCGTCGTCTTCTCTGAGAACAATGGCCTGAAGACCGTTCTTTCTCACATTTTCGTACTCCTTCATCGGAGTCCGCTTCACCATGCCGTTCTTGGTGGCCATAAACAGGAACTTATCCTCGTCAAATTCCCTCATAGGCACAGTGGCGGTAATTTTCTCGCCCGGCTGAAGCTGAATCAGGTTCACAATCGCCATTCCCCTGGCTGTTCTGCCTGCCTCCGGAATCTCGTAGGCCTTTAACCGGTAGACGCGTCCCGTGTTGGTGAAGAACATCATATAGTGATGAGTGGTGGTCATCAGAAGTTCCTCAATGTAGTCCTCCTCAATGGTCTGCATTCCCTTGATTCCCTTGCCGCCTCTGTTCTGGCTCTTAAAGTTATCGCTGGACATGCGCTTAATGTAGCCTAAATTTGTCATAGCTACCACCACGTCCTCGTCTGGAATCAGATCCTCTGCTGACATATCGAACTCATCGCAGCCGATCTTCGTTCTTCTGTCATCTCCGTACTTGTCGGCGATAATCTGAATCTCCTCCCGGATAACGGTTAAGAGCTTGTTTTCGTCTGCCAGGATAGCCCGCAGCTCTGCAATGCGCTTTTCCAGCTCCTGGTACTCGTTTAGAAGCTTTTCTCTCTCCAGTCCGGTGAGAGCGCGCAGTCTCATGTCCACAATGGCCTGTGCCTGAGCGTCTGAAAGCTCGAACCGCTCCATCAGGGATGCCTTGGCCTCCGCCACGTTCTTGGAACCGCGGATGATTCGGATGACCTCGTCAATATAGTCTAAGGCCTTTAAAAGTCCCTCTAAAATGTGGGCTCTCTCTTCAGCCTTGTTCAGATCGTATTTTGTCCTTCTGGTTACGACGTCCTTCTGGTGATCCAGGTAGTAGGTGAGCATCTGATGAAGATTCAGTACCTTCGGCTCGTTGTTTACCAGAGCCAGCATGTTGACGCCGAAGGTATCCTGCAGCTGCGTGTGCTTTAACAGCTGGTTTAATACGATATTGGCGTTCACGTCGCGGCGCAGCTCGATACAGATTCGCATGCCTTCCCGGTTGGACTCGTCTCTCAGATCTGTGATTCCGTCTACTCTCTTATCCTTTACAAGGTCTGCAATCTTCTCAATCAGGCGGGCCTTATTGACTAAGTACGGGATCTCTGTGACTACAATGCGGCTCTTGCCGTTTGGCATGGTCTCGATATCCGTCACCGCGCGGACGCGGATCTTTCCCTTTCCTGTGCGGTAGGCCTCCTCAATTCCGGCCTTGCCAAGGATGGTAGCGCCTGTAGGGAAATCTGGTCCCTTTACAATCTCCATCAGTTCCTCGATGGAGGTATCTCTTCCCTCCTCGATCTGATTGTCGATAATCTTTATGACCGCTGCAATCAGCTCTCTTAAATTGTGGGGCGGAATATTGGTGGCCATGCCTACTGCGATTCCGGATGTTCCGTTGGCTAACAGGTTCGGAAAACGGGAGGGAAGCACCACCGGCTCCTTCTCCGTCTCATCGAAGTTGGGCACGAAATCCACTGTGTTTTTATTGATATCAGCCAGCATTTCCATGGAAATTCTGCTCAGTCTGGCCTCCGTATAACGCATGGCCGCCGCGCCGTCTCCGTCTACGGATCCGAAGTTTCCGTGGCCGTCCACCAGCATATAGCGGGTGGACCATTTCTGGGCCATATTCACCAGGGCTCCGTAAATAGAGCTGTCTCCGTGGGGATGGTATTTACCCATGGTGTCGCCGACGATACGGGCGCACTTTCTGTGGGGCTTATCTGGGCCATTGTTTAACTCGATCATGGAGTAGAGCACGCGGCGCTGAACCGGCTTTAAACCGTCCCGCACGTCTGGGAGGGCACGGGCCGCGATAACGCTCATGGCGTAGTCAATGTAGGACTTCTCCATGGTCTTTTTTAAATCTATGTCATGGACTTTGTCAAAAATATTTGGTTCCATTCTCTATCCTCCAAAATGGGGAGCTTTGACGCTCACGCTTTAAATGTCAAGGGTTCCGTACTTTGCGTTGGCTTCGATGAACTCGCGTCGCGGCTCTACCTGGTCTCCCATCAGCGTGGTAAAGGTTAAGTCCACCTCGCTGGTAGTTTCCTCATCCATGGTTACCCGCAGAAGAATGCGCCTCTCCGGATCCATGGTAGTCTCCCAGAGCTGCTCTGCGTCCATCTCTCCCAGTCCCTTGTAGCGCTGGATTTTATTGTTCTGATCTCTGCCGATCTCCTTTAAAATATCGTTCAGCTCTGCGTCGCTGTAGGCATACCAGATCTTCTTATTCTTCTCTACCTTGTAGAGCGGCGGCTGAGCCAGATATACATAGCCCTGCTTGATTAACTCCGGCATGAAGCGGTAAATAAAGGTCAGCAGCAGGGTGCTGATATGGGCGCCGTCCACATCGGCATCTGTCATAATAATAATCTTGTGGTAGCGGAGCTTGGAAATATCGAATTCGTCGTGAATTCCCGTTCCAAACGCCGTGATCATGGAACGAATCTCAGCGTTTGCATAGATCTTGTCCAGTCTGGCTTTCTCCACGTTCAGAATCTTTCCTCTCAGAGGCAGGATGGCCTGGTTTGCCTTGCTTCTGGCCTCCTTGGCGGATCCGCCGGCGGAATCTCCCTCTACCAAGTAGATCTCGCAGTTCTCCGGATTCTTGTCCGAACAGTCTGCCAGCTTTCCAGGCAGGGCCAGGCCGTCCAGAGCGGACTTTCTTCTGGTCATCTCCCTGGCGCGTCTGGCAGCCGCCCTGGCTCTCTGGGCCAGAATGGATTTCTCGCTGATGATTTTCGCAACGCCCGGATTCTGCTCCAGGAAATAGGTCAGCTGCTCGCTTACCACGTTCAGCACAGCCGCCCTGGCCTCCGTATTGCCCAGCTTCTGCTTGGTCTGGCCCTCAAACTGCGGCTCCTCCAGCTTCACGCTGATAATCGCAGTCAGTCCCTCTCTGATATCCTCTCCGGAAAGAGACGGCTCGTTCTCCTTTAACAGCTTGTTCTTTCTGGCATAGTCGTTAAAGGTGTTGGTGAGGGCCGTCTTAAAGCCGCTCAGGTGCGTTCCGCCCTCCGGCGTATTGATGTTGTTGACGAAGGTATAAATGTTCTCTGTGTAGGAGTCGTTGTGCTGCATGGCAACCTCCACATACACGTTGTCCTTCATTCCCTCGCAGTAAATGACAGGAGCGTAGAGACTCTCGCTTCCCTTGTTTAAATAGGTGACGAACTCCTTGATTCCGCCCTCGTAGTGGAAGGTTTTCTCCTGCTTTTCCTCCCTGTCGTCCCTTAAAATAATCTTCAGGTTCTTAGTCAAAAAGGCAGTTTCCCGCAGTCTCATCTTTAAGGTATCGTAGTCAAAGACCGTCTCCTCAAAGATCTCCGGATCCGGGAGGAAGGTGACTCTCGTTCCGTGCATATCAGCCGGACAGTCTCCCTTCACCTTCAGAGGATACATGGATTTGCCTCTCTCGTATCTCTGATTATAAATGTGGCCGTCCCTGTAAATTTCCACTTCCAGCCACTGGGACAGGGCGTTTACAACCGACGCTCCTACGCCGTGGAGTCCGCCTGACACCTTGTATCCCCCGCCTCCGAACTTACCGCCTGCATGGAGCACAGTAAAGACAACCTCAACTGCCGGGATTCCCGCCTTTTTCTGAATGTCCACCGGAATTCCACGTCCGTTGTCTGTGACTGTAATGGAATTATCTGCATTGATCTGCACGTCGATCTCGCTGCAGAAACCTGCCAGGGCCTCGTCTACGGAGTTGTCCACGATTTCGTATACCAGATGGTGAAGGCCTCTTATGGAGGTACTACCGATATACATTCCCGGGCGCTTTCTCACCGCTTCCAGCCCCTCTAAAATTTGTATTTGATCTGCGCTGTATTCTGAACCCATAAGTTCCTCCTAACTAATTTTCTTCCTTAACAGTTCCGTTTACGATCTGGAATACCCGGTCAATGTGAAAGGAGTGGGTGACAAGGTCGTCCAGCCCCGTACAGGTAATGATCGTCTGAATGTGCTTAATACCGGAAAGCAGATGATCCTGCCTGCGGGAGTCAAGCTCTGAGAGCACGTCGTCCAAAAGAAGCACAGGGTAATCCTTTACCAGCTTCTTCACCAGCTCGATCTCCGCCAGCTTTAAGGACAGAGCCGCCGTCCTCTGCTGCCCCTGGGAGCCGAAGCGCCGGATGTCAATGCCATTAACCACAAAGCTTAAATCGTCCCTGTGGGGACCTGCCATGGTGGTTCTCTGCCTGAGATCCGTATCCCTGCTTCGTTTCAGAGCCGCTTCCAGCTCGTTCTCCTCCGTGTTTGGCTCATAGCGGATCACAAGCTCCTCCCTGCCTCCCGACAGATGGCTGTGAATGTCCCGGATCAGCTCGTTTAGCTGATCCGCAAACTCCCTTCGGCTCTTAATCACATCTTTTCCAAAGGACGCCAGCTGCATATCCCAGATATCCAAGGTATCTAAAAGCTCCGGCTTAAAGGAAAGCTCCTTTAAAAGCCGGTTGCGCTGAATTAAAGTCCGATTGTACTGTGCCAGCGCGTGAACGTAAAGCCGGTTCAGCTGGCACAGCTCCAGATCTACAAAACGCCTGCGCTCTGCAGGCCCGTTTTTTATAATGTTTAAATCCTCCGGAGAAAAAAATACCACGTTTACAATCCCAAACAGCTCGCTGGCTCTGCGGATGGGAAGGCCGTTAATGGCGATTCCCTTCGTCTTGTTTTTTTTCAGATGCATGTCAATCCGGTAGGGCACTCCATCCTTGCGGATCATCATCTTAATATGGGATTCATCCTGGGAAAACCGGATGATCTCCTTATCCTTGCTGCCTCTGTGGGACTTGGTGGTCGCGCAGAGGTAAACCGACTCCAGCACGTTCGTCTTTCCCTGGGCGTTGTCCCCGTAAAGAACGTTGGTTCCGGGATCGAACTCCATGTGAAGCTCTTCGTAATTGCGGTAATTTTTTAATTCGACTGATTCTACAAACATATGGCTCCAGTTTTCCTATTTTTCAATTTTAACGGAGGTTCCCTCAAATTCCACCACGTCCCCGTCGCAGAGTTTTTTTCCTCTCTGGGTTTCCACCTGGCCGTTGACCTTCACCAGACCGTCCTGAATGGCAAACTTGGCGTCTACGCCGGATTCCACCAGATTGGCGGCCTTCAGCGCCTGGCCCAGTTTAATGTACTCGTCTCTAAGCTTAATTACTTCCATGGTTGAAACGGCTCCTTTTACCGTATATTTATACATTTATGCATTATTTTGTCTTCCTGCGGCGCACACATTTTCGCTTTTTTGAAGGAGCGGACGCCGCATTCCGGCCCCGTCTGTTTAGACGGCGGCTGCGTTAAAGTTGACCGGAAGGATCAGATAGATATAATTTTCTTCCTCGTCCTTAATAAAGCACGGGGACTTAGGATTCATCATATAGAGAGTTACCTCTTCGTCGTCAATGATCCGAAGAGCGTCGATGAGAAATTTAGGATTAAATCCAATCATCAGATCTTTGCCGTATTTGGTAATGCCCACCTCGGCGCTCATGGTTCCGAAGGCAGAATTCATTTTTAGCTGCATCCCCTCATCGCTGATGGTAATGATGATCGGTTTCTTGTCATTTTCACGGATCAGGATGCTGGCGCGCTCAATACTGTCTAGGAAAGTCCGGCGGTTTACGCTGACTTTCGTCTCATAATCGCTGGAGAGCATCTGGCTGATCCGGAAATACTCTCCCTCAATGAGACGGGACACCACCAGAGTGGAATCGAAGTCAAACATAATGTGGTTGGAGCTGAAGAAAATCTGCACTTCTGATTCATTGTCCCCGTTCAGGATCTTGCTGATCTCACCGAGAGTTTTGCCGGGAACGATCACCTTTATATCATTATAATGCTCTTTTAAGATAATTTTTCGGATAGACATGCGGTGTCCGTCCAGGGAAACGACTTTTAATTCGTTGTCCTTTACCTCAAACAGCTCGCCTGTCATCATCTTGTTGCTGTCGTTTGGTGAAATAGAGAAAAGAGTCTGGCGAATCACCTCTTTTAAGGTAAACTGAGAGAGAGTAATGTAGCGATCCCGCTCAATGTGGGGGATGTAGCTGAATTCCTCCCCGTCCTTTCCCTGGATTTTGAAAACAGATTTATCGCAGGAGATGGTTGTGTTGTACTTTTCATCAGATTCTATGATAATCGGAGAATCTTCTCCGGATAATTTTCTGATAATATCGGAAAAAAGTTTTGCCTCCAGGGCAATTTTTCCATGTTCTAAAATCAGGCCTTCTACTTTTGTCTCAATGCCAAGTTCCATATCGTTTCCAGTCAGCTTGATCTCTGATCCGGAGGCATCGATAAGAATACATTCTAAAATCGGCATAGTTGTTTTGGAAGGTACAGCCTTTAAAACAATGTTGATGCCGTTTAACAGTGAGTCTTTTTCAAATGATAGCTTCATAGTTGTTGATAACTCCTTTGCTGAAAAAATGAAACGCAGTGTAAGTGAAGATATAAATAAATTCCGCCGTAATCGCCGTAGGGGGCGTGAATATGTGTATAAGTCCCAAAAGGCCTTAAAAATCAATGACTAATCCACTGGAAAAAGGTGTGTACAAGTCGAAAAAAGACGAAGGATAACTTGAGAATTATCCACAGGTTCAAAATGAGTCTGAGGGACCTGAAAATATTCCTCCAATTATCCACAGAGTATCCAGATGGTTTTCCACGTCCCATTGTGGATGAATCTTACTGCGGACTCAGTTTTTTCTTCAGTATTTCAAGGGTGTTGCGAAGAGATTCATTTTTCTCTAAATCAGCCGTGATTTTTTCCGCTCCGTGGATAATCGTGGTGTGATCCCGGTCTCCCAGGCATTTGCCGATTCCCTGCAGAGGGGTGCTGGTCATGGTACGGCACAGATACATGGCGATCTGGCGGGGATAAACGATCTCTTTGTTCCGTTTTTTAGAGGAAATATCAGCCGGAGTGATGCCAAAGTGCTCGGAGACTACCTGGATAATCAGTTCAGGCGTAATTTCTCTGGCTCCGCCTGGTGAAATCAGGTCTTTTAAAGCTTCCTCCGCCAGATCGGTAGTGATTTCCCTTTTATTTAATTTGGAAAGAGCTACGATTTTAGTCAGCGCGCCCTCCAGCTCGCGGATATTGGATTTCACATGGGTGGCGATATATTTGATCACCTCGTTGTCAATGTTGTAGCCCTCTAACTCCTCCTTTTTGCGCAGGATGGCCATTCGTGTTTCATAATCAGGAGACTGGATGTCCACAGTCAGGCCCCATTCGAAACGGGAACGGAGACGCTCTTCCAGGGTTTCGATCTCCTTGGGAGGCTTATCGGAGGAGATAATAATCTGCTTTTTCGCCTCGTAGAGGGCGTTAAAGGTATGGAAAAACTCCTCCTGTGTGCTCTCCTTTCCTATAATAAACTGAATATCGTCGATCAGGAGAACGTCGTTGTTTCTGTACTTTTCGCGAAACTCTGTGGTGGAGATATTGTTTTTATTACGGATGGCGTCGATCAGCTCGTTGGTGAACTTTTCGCTGGTCACGTATAAAATTTTGGCTTTCGGGTTATTTTTAAGGATAAAATGGCCGATGGAATGCATCAGGTGAGTTTTTCCAAGTCCCACTCCTCCGTAGATAAAGAGGGGATTGTAAATTTCTCCTGGAGATTCGGCTACAGCTAAGGAAGCCGCGTGGGCCAGATTATTGTTGGCGCCTACGACGAAGGTGTCGAAGGTGTACCGGGGATTTAAGTTGGCGTTCTGGATCACCTGCTGATCCACGTCGGAAGGCCTGGAGAGAAGCTGATTATCAGAAACTTCTGCCGGCGCCTCCTTGATCTGTTCTCTGGTAATAAAATCAACGCTGCACTCGATTCCCGTAATTTCTGCGATGGCCACAGTGATCAGAAAACCGTACTTTTTCTGCATGTACCCTAAAAAATGGATATCAGGAACCAGAATCTGAACGGTGTCGCCCTTCATGGAATAAACCTCTGTCGGCAGCAGCCAGGTCTTAAAGGAGACGTCGCTCAGTTCGTGTTCTTCCTTAATATGCAGCAGAATTTCTTCCCATTTTTCTTTGATTTTTTCTAACATAGTAGATCTCCTAAATATATTAAAGAAGCAAAACTGCAAATTTGCCCAATCTAATCATATTTTACATGATTACAAATTAATTTTCAATGGAAATGTGAAAAAGTTGGGGATAACTTTTGGGGATAAGTGGAAAACGGGATATACACAGAATGAGATCCACAAAACATAAGGAAAACTAAGGAATTCATAAAAATGGGAAAAACTGTACACAGGTTGTCCAGAAGTTATTCAGTGAGTTATCAACAAGTTATCAACACCTTGGGGATAAATTATGTAAAGCATGTGAATAAATGTGGGATAATTTGTGGATAGATTGTCAAGAAGACTGTAAAATCAACAGGTTACAAGATGTTGTGGCGGTGGATAAGTTGTCCACAAGAAGATGGGAGGGGAAAAATGGCAGGAGAGAAAAGCGCGGGAAATGCAGAAAATACTTGACTACTGCGGGGTTGTTCTATATAATCAAGAAGATGTTTAGTTTAAAATAGTCTAACTATGGATAAGACAAATTCTTTGATAATCAGATGAATGAGGAGGTGTTTTGAATTATGAAGATGACATTTCAGCCTAAGAAAAGACAGAGAGCTAAAGTTCACGGCTTCAGAGCTAGAATGAGCAGCGCAGGCGGAAGAAAGGTTCTGGCTGCAAGAAGAGCAAAGGGAAGAGCAAAATTAACTGCTTAATGAAGCGTGGCCGCAATTTTCACTGTAAAATTGTGGCCTTTTCTTTTCTCAAACTTTAACGCTCCGCGGGAATGCGGGGCGAGTCCTGAAGCGAGGGGAGAATGCATGAAGCGTTTTAATTCGATCAAAAAGTACGGGGATTTCCAGAAGGTGTATAAAACCGGGAAATCCTATGCAAACCGGCTTTTGATTATGTATGTGATGAAGACGAAGGAGGGGACCGATACGAGGATCGGGATCTCCGTCAGCAAAAAAGTGGGGAACAGCGTGGTGCGCCATCACATTACAAGACTTTTAAGGGAGAGCTACCGACTGAACAAGGACATGGTTAAGACTGGACTGGACATCGTAGTGGTCGTGAGAGCGGCCGCAAAGGACTCGAATTTCAGGCAGATAGAGAGCGCCTATCTGCATCTGTGCGGACTTCATAACATTTTAGAGAATCGAAGTGAGAAGAATTGATGAAAAAGATCTGTATTTTCATGATCCGGGGGTATCAGAAGTATATTTCCCCTATGACAGGACCTCACTGTAAGTACACGCCTACGTGTTCTCAATACGCCATTGAGGCACTCCAGAAGTACGGCGCGTTAAAAGGTGGTTTTTTGGCCTGCAGGCGGATACTCAGATGTCATCCCTTTGCAGAAGGCGGTTATGATCCGGTTCCGTAGCAAGTAGGAGGTAGTTAATTGGAATTATTTGTAGCGACTAAGGCAGGCTCAATTTTAGGGCCCATTGCCAGCCTGTTTGGAATTGTCATGGACCTGCTGTTCCGTTTCACCAGCAGCTTCGGCATTTTCAACATTGGTATATGTATTATTTTATTTACCATCATTACAAGACTTCTTCTGTTTCCGCTTACCTTAAAGCAGCAGAAATCCTCTAAGATGATGGCTCTGATGAATCCGGAAATTGCAGCGATTCAGAAAAAATATAAGGGAAAGACCGATCAAACTTCCATGGCGAAGCAGCAGGTGGAGATGCAGGCAGTTTATGAGAAATACGGCTCCTCTCCTATGGCAGGATGCCTTCCCATGCTGATTCAGTTCCCGATTATTTTAGCTCTGTACCGCGTTATTTACAACATTCCGGCGTACGTTCCTTCTGTAAGAGTGTTCTTTGACAACGTGGTGGAGCCTCTTCAGAATCAGCCGGGTTTTGCGGAAAAGCTGATTGAAATCGGCGGAAAGATGAGCACTGGCTTTACGGCTGAGGCTTTATCCGGATCTGCCGATAAGATCGTGGATCTGCTTTATAAGTTCACACCGGAGAACTGGACGATGCTTCAGAACGCATTTCCGACTATTTCCGAGGTGATTGCCCAGAATGCAGACAAGATTGAGCAGATGAACTCTTTCTTCGGGATTAACCTGGCCACTGCGCCGTTTACAGGCTTTACAAACATTACCATTGCCTGGGCGATCCCGATTTTAGCCGGTCTGACCCAGTGGTATTCCACAAAGCTGATGTCAAGCACACAGAATACAGATCCTGACGCTCCGGGAGCCCAGATGATGAACAGCATGATGATTATGATGCCTTTAATGTCTGTATTCTTCTGCTTCACTCTGCCGGCCGGTATCGGTATTTACTGGGTAGTACAGGGTATTATCCTCATTTTCCAGCAGATGTTTGTCAACTCCTACATGAAGAAGGTAGACATGGACGAGCTGATTAAAAAGAATGTTGAGAAGATGAACAAAAAGCGTGCGAAGAAAGGACTTCCTCCGGCAAAGATCAATCAGAACGCCGCTGCAAGCCTTAAGAACATTCAGGCGAAGCAGGAGGCTGAGGAGGCTGAGCTGAACCGCAGACTGGAGAGGAATGCAAAGCAGATCAAGGATTCCACCGAGTTCTACAACTCAGATCCGAAGCCTGGCAGCCTTGCGTCCAAGGCCAGAATGGTTCAGAAGTACAACGAAAAGCACAACAAATAGGAGGGGTGCAGTATGGATATGATCACAGTTTCCGCAAAGACAGTGGATGAAGCTGTTACAAAAGCGCTGATCGAGCTTGAGACGACCAGCGACAAGCTGGAATATGAGGTTGTGGAGAAGGGGAGTTCAGGATTTTTAGGAATCGGCGCAAAGCCGGCGGTAATCAGAGCGAAGAAGAAAGAGCGGATCGAGGATCGGGCCATTGATTTCCTGAATCAGGTGTTCCAGTCCATGAATATGGAGGTTTCCATCACAGCCGAGTACAACCCGGAGGAGAGGGAAATGAATATTAACATGGAAGGCTCCGATATGGGAATTCTGATTGGCAAGAGAGGCCAGACGCTGGATTCTCTCCAGTATCTTGTAAGCCTTGTGGTGAACAAGAAGAAGGAAGAATATATCCGCGTTAAGCTGGATACGGAAAATTACCGCGAGAGACGGAAGGAAACTCTGGAAACTCTGGCTAAAAATATCGCCTACAAGGTAAAGAGAACAAAGCATTCCGTTTCCCTTGAACCGATGAACCCATATGAAAGACGGATTATCCATGCAGCACTTCAGAACGATAAGTACGTTGTGACGAGAAGCGATGGGGAAGAGCCATTCCGACACGTAATTATCTCTCTGAAGAGAGACGGAAAAAAAGAAAAGACGGACAGATAGCAGCAAAGACAGCTTGCAATATCCGAAAACAGCGATTCAGGCAGGGAGCAGGCTCCCTGCCTGTGCTGATTTAAAGAAAAGAATGGAGCTGAATTTATATTATGCTGTTTTACAAGGAAAGGGATTCCGGGCGCGGGATCATTTTCCTTATAAAACAGAAACAAAGACAGAAGAACAGGAGGCGAAGAGAGCTATGATTCATACGCTGAATAACGATACTATTGCAGCTGTTTCTACTGCGCTTACCAATTCCGGAATCGGCATTGTCCGAATCAGCGGGGACAGGGCAGTGGAGACGGCCGACAGGATTTTCAGAAAACCGAACGGCAGAAAGCTGAAGGATGAAAAGACATTTACCATACACTACGGTCATATTTACGACGGAGATCAGATGATCGACGAGGTGCTCGTCATGCTGATGCGGGGGCCGAAGAGCTATACTGCGGAGGACACAGTGGAGATCGACTGCCACGGAGGCGTCCTGGTGGTGAAAAAAGTCCTGGAGACTGTAATTAAAAACGGGGCCAGGCCGGCGGAGCCGGGGGAGTTCACAAAGAGGGCTTTTTTAAACGGAAGAATCGACCTGTCCCAGGCTGAGGCGGTTATCGACGTCATCAACGCGAAGAACGACTATGCCCTGAAAAGCTCGGTGAGCCAGTTAAACGGCGCCATGTCGAAAAAAATTAAGAAGCTGCGGGAAGAGCTGATTTACGAGATTGCCTTTATTGAGTCGGCCTTAGACGATCCGGAGCATATTTCCCTGGACGGCTATCCGGAGCAGCTGAGAGGCCGTCTGGCGCCTGTGAAGGAGGAGCTTGGGCGTCTTCTGGCGTCCGCAGACAACGGCCGTGTGGTGAAGGAGGGGGTTAAGACGGTGATTCTGGGAAAGCCGAACGCCGGAAAATCCTCGCTGATGAACGTGCTGGTGGGAGAGGAGAGAGCGATTGTCACAGATGTGGAGGGCACGACCAGGGATATTCTGGAGGAGCACATCAGACTTCATGGAATCAGCTTAAATATTGTGGATACGGCCGGTATCAGAGAGACGGACGACATAGTGGAGCGGATCGGCGTGGACCGGGCAAGGCACACAGCGGACGAGGCGGATCTGATTATTTATGTGGTGGACGGTTCCAGGCCTTTAGATGAGAATGACAGGGAGATCATAGAGCTGATCCGGGGCAGAAAAGCCATCGTGCTGTTAAATAAGACGGATCTTCAGATGGCTGTGGACGAGGAGCAGCTGAGAGAGACAGTGGGCCAGCCGGTCATTCCTGTTTCGGCTAAGGAGCAGAAGGGAATCGACGCGCTGGAGGAACAGATTAAGGAAATGTTTCTGTCAGGAGACATTGATTTTAACGACGAGGTTATGATCACCAATATCCGCCATAAGGCGGCGCTCAAGGAGGCCCTGGACAGCCTGGAGCTGGTGGAGCGAAGCATTGACGACGGGATGCCGGAGGACTTTTTCTCTATCGATCTGATGAACGCCTATGAACAGCTGGGGACAATCATTGGAGAGGCGCTGGAGGACGATCTGGTGAACGAGATCTTCAGCCGGTTCTGCATGGGAAAATAGAAACAAAAGAGAAGCCCCAAAAAAAGTGCAAAGAAAAGCACAAAGAAAAGCACAAAGAAAAGCGGGAAATAGGATGCAGAAGAAGCGTAAAAAATGAGGACAAGAATAACAAATATATATTATATAACTTATAGTTATATAATGTAGAAAACCTTATAAAATCAGAGAAAACAGCTTTGGCAGCAAGAACAAGGAAGGAAGATAAGGTATGCCGCATTTAGAGGAGACATATGATATTGCAGTAGTGGGAGCCGGACATGCCGGCTGTGAGGCGGCTCTGGCCGCCGCGCGGCTTGGGATGGAAACGGTGGTTTTTACCGTCAGCGTAGACAGCATTGCCCTGATGCCCTGCAATCCTAATATTGGAGGCAGCTCTAAGGGACATCTGGTGCGGGAGCTGGACGCTCTGGGCGGAGAGATGGGAAAAAATATAGACAGAACCTTTATTCAGTCGAAGATGCTGAATCAGTCCAAGGGACCGGCGGTTCACTCTCTGAGAGCTCAGGCGGATAAGGAGATGTACACGCGCCAGATGCGCCTTGTGATGGAAAATACAGATCATCTGACGATTAAGCAGGCGGAAATTACAGAGATTCTCACAGAAGATGGAAAGGTGACAGGGGTAAAAACCCTTTCAGGAGCTGTCTATCACTGCCGCGCCGTGGTGCTGGCCACTGGAACGTATCTGAGAGCCAGATGTATTTATGGCGAGGTGAGCAATCCTACAGGCCCCAACGGGCTGCAGGCTGCCAACCACCTGACGGATTCCTTAAAGGCTCTGGGAATCGAGATGTACCGCTTTAAGACGGGAACGCCGGCCAGAGTGGACAGAAGAAGCATTGATTTTTCCAAGATGGAAGAGCAGTTTGGAGACGAGAGAGTGGTTCCATTTTCGTTTACTACAGATCCGGAATCTGTTCAGAAAGAGCAGGTTTCCTGCTGGCTGACTTATACGAACGAGAAAACCCACCAGATTATCAGGGATAACCTGGATCGTTCGCCGCTGTTTTCCGGCGCCATAGAGGGAACCGGCCCCAGATACTGTCCGTCCATTGAGGATAAGGTCGTAAAATTCCCTGATAAAGAGCGGCATCAGGTTTTTGTGGAGCCAGAAGGACTCTATACCAATGAAATGTATCTGGGAGGAATGTCCAGCTCTCTGCCGGAAGACGTGCAGACAGCCATGTACAGGACGGTTCCGGGGCTGGAGCAGGTGAAAATTGTGAGAAACGCCTATGCTATTGAATATGACTGCATTAATTCCCGCCAGCTGAAGGCAACTCTGGAGTTTAAGGCCGTGGAAGGCCTGTTCAGCGGCGGCCAGTTTAACGGCAGTTCCGGTTATGAGGAGGCGGCGGTTCAGGGCTTTATGGCAGGCGTAAATGCGGCCAGAAAGCTTATGGGGAAGGAAGCGGTTGTCCTGGATCGCTCGCAGGCTTATATCGGCGTTTTAATTGACGATCTGGTGACCAAAGAGAGCCACGAGCCCTACCGCATGATGACTTCCAGAGCAGAGTACAGACTGCTTCTCAGACAGGACAATGCAGATCTGAGGCTTTCCGGCATTGGACATGAGATTGGGCTTATTGACGACGAGAGGTATGAGCGTGTGGTGAGAAAGGAACGCCAGATCAGAGAAGAAGTGGAGCGTCTGAACCAGCTTCCAGTGGGAGCCAACAGCCAGGTACAGGAGTGTCTGAGAAAATATGGAAGCACAGAGCTTAAATCGGGCGCTACTATGGCTGAACTGATCCGCAGGCCGGAGCTGAGCTATGAGGCGGTAAAGGAAATCGACCCGAAGCGCCCGGATCTGGACTGGGATGTGGCAGAGCAGGTGAATATCAACATTAAATACGAGGGGTATATCCGCAGGCAGCTGCAGCAGGTGGCTCAGTTTAAGAAGCTGGAGAGCAGAAAATTAGACGAGCATTTTGACTATTCTTCTGTCAAGAGCCTCAGAAAGGAAGCAGTTCAGAAGCTAAATCTCTACAAGCCGATGAATATCGGACAGGCGTCGAGGATTTCAGGCGTTTCTCCGGCAGATATTTCCGTACTTCTCGTCCATTTGGAACAGATGAAGCACCAGAAGGGCAGGGAATAAAGGGGGATAAGCCCAGGGGGAAAACCGGCAGCAGAAGAAAAGCAAAAAAGAATACAGGAAGAGCAAAAAAATAAACGAATATAAGAATAGAAGAGTAGAAGATACAGAAGAACAAAGCAATACAGAAGAAAGCATAGAAAAAGAAGCAAACCGATGGAGGGCCTATGAGAGAAGATTTCAAACAGCAGATGGAAGAGGAGCTGAAATACGTGGATGTGACTCTGACAGACAGGCAGATAGAGCAATTTTACAGATATTACGAGCTTTTAAACGAGTGGAATCAGGTCATGAATCTGACCGCGATTACGGAGATGAAGGAGGTTGTGACAAAGCATTTTGTGGACAGCCTGGCTTTAAAGAAAGTGATCGGGGACCTGGAGAACGCGGAGCTTTCTGTGGCGGATGTGGGAACAGGAGCAGGATTTCCCGGCATTCCCTTAAAGATTGCATTTCCAGGCTTAAAGGTAACGCTGTTAGACTCTCTGAATAAGCGGGTGAAATTTTTGAACGAGGTAATCGAGCAGCTGGGACTGGAACAGATCCAGGCAGTTCATGGAAGAGCCGAAGACTTTGGAAGAGATCGTGTTTCACGTGAAACATTTGATATCTGTGTTTCACGTGCAGTGGCAAATTTATCAACTCTGTCAGAATATTGTGTGCCGCTAGTGAAGGTGGGCGGCTATTTTGTGCCGTATAAATCGGGAAAGGTGGACGAGGAGCTGACAGATGGACAGGGTGCAGTTCAGAAGCTGGGAGGAAAAATTGAAAAGGTAGAAAGATTCAGTCTCCCCAATTCAGATGAGAGAACTCTGGTGATGATCAAAAAGGTGAAGACAACGGCAGGGAAATATCCAAGAAAAGCTGGAATGCCGGCAAAGGAGCCGCTGAAATAGGAAGAGAATGAAGGAAGAGAGAAGAACAGGCAGAAGGCGCAGAGAGTATTCTTTGCGTTTCCTGCCTGCTTTTTGTTTGATCCAGAGACTTGCAGGATGGAGAAGCTTGTGCTGTGCAGCGAACAATATTCTGAGAAAATACAGTTTTAAAGAGGGACTGTTCACTGAGAATGCAGTATTCGCTGAGTCAGTCCAAAAGAATGAGAAGCTGTTTTACCAGCTGTTCCGGCTGTTCCAATTGTGGGAGGTGCTTTGCTCTGGAAATCAGGGCGTACTCGACAGCTGGATTGATTTCACGGTACTCCTGAATGGTGCGTTTGATATTTGGCTCCTGGGCTCCTCCTAAAATATAAATGCTGTTATCAATTTTTCTCAGCGCAGGAACAATGTTGCAGCGGGTATAGCAGCACTCGGCGCTGGCGAAGACAGCTTTGGGGCATTCTCCCAGGTGCGCTGCCTCGTAGTAGGCGTCGATCCAGGCAGGCTTCAAGGATGAGGGAGAGCAGAAGAAATCCTGCACAAATTTCTGCGTCAGCAATTCCCGGCTGGAGGCAATATGGTATAGAAGCGTGCCTATAATGGGAAGATCCAGGATAAGCTTGTAAAGCTTTGCATTTTTTCCGCAAAATTGGCTGCAGACAGAAAAAGGATCTGGATTAATAAAAGCCAGTTTATCGAAGAGATCCGGATTGATGCTGCAGGCCATAACGGCAATGGATGCAGAGCTTCCTGTTGTCACTGCGCTGGTTCGGTGTCCAATTTCTGTCCGAATAAAATCAGAGAGAAGCTGCACATACAGATAGTTAGTGTAAGTGAGATTTGGCTTTTCAGAACGGCCAAATCCCAGCAGATCTATAGTGTATACAGTATAATGTTTTTTTAATAGTTTCACAGCCAGATGCCACTCATAGCCGCTGGCGGCTAAGTGGAAATCGTGGATAAGCAGAAGCGGCTTTCCAGAACCTTCTTTTGTATAGTATACCTGGCCGAATCTCCATTTAAAGATATGGGCCTGGGAGTTGCCTAAAAAGTTTTTGGATGAAGCAGAATGCTTGATATATTTGTTAAGCAGCGCTGTAAAAGCCGCGGCGGCAGAGGTCAGAGTCGTTAAGGTGAGAATTTTGTTTTTTGTATTCAAGGTGTCAGCCTCCTTTAAAGATAGCGAAAAAGGGGTATTTTTATATCGCGGGACTCATGTCCGCTATGCGGACATGAGTCCAATATGACGCCTCCCGTTAAAAACAAGATTAATTTAAGAAAAATTTAACGCGGCGGCGCGGCGCCTTTTGACAGACAGGCACAGTTTATATTCGTTAAGTGCTCTTATTATACCACAAAAAAGCGTGCCAGGCGAACGGTTATATTTGATTTGACAGCCGCCTAACTGCCGCTGCAGTCTTTTACCAGTGCCGCTGCGTCGGCTTGTCCTGGCATTTGCGCTGCATTTTGCCGGAAAAAGAAAAATGTGGAACAAAAAAATACGGAAGTTGAATGACAAGTTTCACGTGAAACATTTGTGAGGAATTGGGGATATTTCCTGTAGGAAAAGGCAAAAAGATGTGTTATACTAATGAAATGAATGCTTGGCCGTGTTGGAAACAGCAGGCCATATTTTATATTGATTATAGGAAAGGAAGTCATCATGGGACGTGTGATTGCGATTGCCAACCAGAAGGGCGGCGTGGGTAAGACAACGACAGCGATCAATTTATCGGCCTGCCTGGCTGAAGCCGGACAGAAGGTTTTAGCGATTGATTTCGATCCACAGGGAAATGCGACAACTGGTCTGGGCCTGGAAAAAGAATATATGGAGGAGACAGTCTATGAAATGATGCTAGGCGAATGTACGCTGGCGGATTGCCTTCACCAGGAAGTACAGGAAAATCTGGATGTGCTTCCATCTGATTCCAATCTGGCAGGAGCTGAAATTGAGCTTTTAGATTTGGATAAAAAGGAATTTATATTAAAAGAGCATCTGGATGCAGTGCGGGATAATTACGACTTTATTATGATCGACTGTCCGCCGTCTCTCAGCCTTTTGACATTAAACGCTTTGACGGCAGCAGATACCGTATTGGTGCCGATACAGTGCGAGTACTATGCGCTGGAGGGGCTCAGCCAGGTACTCAGAACAATTGGATTGGTGAAAAAAACCATGAATCCGGGACTGGAGCTGGAAGGCGTTGTATTTACTATGTATGATGCGAGAACCAACCTCTCTCTGGAAGTGGTGGAAAATGTTAAGAGCAACCTGAATGAAACGATTTATAAGACGATTATTCCGAGAAATGTGCGGCTGGCGGAGGCGCCCAGCCATGGGATGCCAATTAATTTGTATGACAGTAAGTCAACAGGAGCTGAGAGCTATCGGCTTCTGGCAGCAGAAGTAATCAGCAGAGGGGAAGATTAAAGAATGGCAAGAAGAGGACTTGGAAAGGGATTGAGAGCTTATTTCCCGGACTATCAGGAAGAAAATTCCCATTCTGAGCTGGAACACGAAGTTTCAGAGCAGGATGGCAGCCATGGGGAAGACGAGCATTCTGTAGACAGAAAGGCAAAACTGGAAGAGCTGGATATGGTACTTCCTGGAAGCTCCAGGAAAGCGAAAGCAGATTCAGACAAAAAGAAGGCGAAAAAAACGGGAACAGCCGCAGGGCAGAAGGCAGCTGGAAAGAATACTTCGAAGCCCAGTGCGAAGAGAGGGGAGAAAACAGAGAAGGGGAAAACTGCAGGAGCCGGGCAGAAAGAAGATGGAGCCAGAGAGCAGCTTTTAAACATTGCCCAGATTGAACCGAATCAGGAACAGCCGCGGAAGCATTTTAATGAGGAGCAGCTGAAAGAGCTGGCAGAGTCAGTGAAAAATTATGGTATTCTTCAGCCGCTTCTGGTACAGAAAAAGGGAGATTTCTTTGAAATTATTGCCGGCGAGCGGCGCTGGCGCGCCGCTAAACTGGCGGGATTGAAAGAGGTTCCTGTTTTAATCCGGGATTATACAAAGCAGCAGACAGTGGAAATTGCTCTGATTGAAAATGTCCAGCGGGCAGATTTGAACCCTATCGAGGAGGCGAAAGCTTACCAGATGCTGGTTCAGGAATTTGGGCTGAAGCAGGAAGAAGTGGCCGAGCGGGTTTCAAAAAACAGAGCTACCATTACCAACAGTATGCGTCTCTTAAAACTGGATGAGCGGGTACAAAATATGCTGATTGAAAATCAGCTTTCCGGCGGCCATGCCAGAGCTTTGCTGGCGCTTGAGGACAGGGAACAGCAGTATGCTTTGGCAGTTAAGGTTAGAGATAACCAGCTCAGCGTCCGGGAGACCGAGCGCCTGGTAAAGCTTGCGGCAGCGCCTAAAAAAGAAAAGAAAGAACAGGAACGGGATTTGAGCTTTATTTACCGGGATTTGGAGGAAAAGCTGAAATCGATTATGGGAACAAAAGTTACTATTAATAAGAAGGATAAGAACAAAGGCAGGATAGAAATTGAATATTATTCTTCGGCAGAACTGGAACGGCTGATTGAACTGCTTCAGTCGATTCATGAAGCTTAGAAAGTCAGGAGTGATAGCAGACAATGGAAAACAGTATGTTAAATAACCTTCTTTTTGATCCAGCCTACCTGATTATCGGTCTTGCGGCGCTTACCCTGGTTCTGATGATTCTGACGCTGGTATGTTTTTCGCAGTACAGAAAATTGTACCGGCGCTATGATATGTTCATGAGAGGCAAGGACGCGGAGACTCTGGAGGACATTATTCTGGATCTGATGGATGAGGCGGCTGTCAGACAGGCTACAGACAAAGAGGGCAGAGATCAGCTGAAATCTTTGTCCAGACAGGTGAGAGCCAGCTACCAGAAAATAGGAATTGTAAAGTATAATGCCTTTAAAGGGATGGGAGGCAATCTGAGCTTCGTTATCGCGCTGCTGGACGACAATAATTCCGGCTTTATTTTGAACTCTGTTCATAGCCGGGAAGGCTGTTATCTCTACATGAAGGATGTGGAGAAGGGGAGCACGGACGTACTTCTGGGAGCAGAGGAAAAAGAGGCTCTGGAGAGAGCCCTGGGCTATTAAATGCGGAAGCAGCCAGGGAAAAGCTGCGGTTCCAATCTATCCAGAGATTGCGGAGCATAAGTTAAGAGGAGATAGAAGATTGAAAATGAGAAGTAGGGGGTATCCATTTCCTTAATCGCATCACAAACA
>ERZ894232.1408-NODE-1408-length-22748-cov-11.728463_pt1 | contig 22748 bp, 17 predicted proteins | sample MGYA00380296_ERZ894232 | MGnify/ENA primary metagenome ERZ894232 (study PRJEB32331, sample SAMN06328433) | human gut metagenome | biome: human gut microbiome; feature: stool | host: Homo sapiens | collected 2014-08-14 ... | reverse complement strand
TTACAGAACCGCAGAAGGGCTTATTTAATGAAAAGCTGTTTCATGCTGCTGCAGGTGCGGAAATACTGCGAGCGGAAGAAATCAATGAATGTTTGGCTGCTGTAGTCGGCGCACACCACGGGAAACCGGAGAGTCATCGCATCGTTTCCTTTCGCGAAGAATCTCCGATGTCTTTCGGTTGGAACAATACAGAAGAACGGGACACCCTGTGGGGCAATACGCAACGGGAACTGCTTACTTGGGCTTTGAATGGAATCGGGATCATCCATCATGAAGATTTACCCAAATGTGGAATGGCTGCACAGATGGCGTTGACAGGTCTTGTTATCATGGCAGACTGGATTGCCAGTAACACTGCTTTTTTCCCAATGATCAGGGAGGACGAGTTGCCTCGGAAATATGACCCGAAGCGAGCAGAATTTGCCCTCCAGAAATTGAATCTTCCCGCTCCCTGAAAGGTGTCTGACGACTGGAAAATGCCCTACTTTTTTATGAGTCGCTTTGGGTTTTCAGCAAATCGTATGCAGGAAACTGTTAAGCAGATTGCAGCGGAAATGGAAAAACCGGGAATCATGATTTTAGAAGCTCTTATGGGTCAGGGGAAAACGGAGGCGGCACTCTCTGCTGCTGAGATTATGATGAATCGTTTTCATTTGGGAGGGATTGCTTTTTTCCTGCCATCTCAGGCAACCTCCAATGCCATGTTCACAAGAATGACTCAATGGGCACAACAACAGCCGGAATCCAGTGGGATTGCTGTGTCCCTGGTCCATGGACAGGCGGAATTTAATGAATCCTTTCGGCAGTTGGAAGAAGGGAGTGTTCAGGTCGGTGATGAGGAGCAGGAACTTTGGGCAAATGATATGGTACCGGAATCTCTGATTGTACACTCCTTCTTCCGAGGAAGAAAAACAAAGCTCCTGGCAAACCTGGTTGTAGGCACAGTGGATCAACTTCTTATGGCAGCGCTTCGTCAGAAGCATGTTATGCTTCGGCACCTGGGTTTGACTGGAAAAGTTGTCATTATTGATGAATGTCATGCCTATGACACCTACATGAACACCTACTTGGACTGCGCATTGAAGTGGTTGGGCGCCTATCATGTTCCGGTAATATTGTTGTCAGCCACCCTGCCCGGAAAGAGAAGAGCCGAGCTGCTCCATGCTTATTCCGGCAAGAAACCACCTGCTGAATTCAAAAATATCCAGGAGTATCCTCTGCTTACCTGGACAAGCGATAACCATCATTATAAATTGGCAATTCCATCGGAGGGAACCAGCCGGACGGTTCTCGTCGAGAGATGTACAGAAGAGCAGGCAATCGCGGAACTGGGCAATATAATCGAATATGGTTGTGTGGGTTTTATTGTAAACACGGTGAAGCGGGCACAGGAATTGTGGAAACGCTTAAAAGAGATCTATCCTAAAGCGACAATACTGATGGATCACTCCAGATATTTGACCCCGGACCGGCTGCAACATGAGCAGGATATTCTGGAACATGTTGGTAAACATTCTACATTGGAGCAACGCAAGGGAGTCATTGTGATTGGAACTCAGGTGTTGGAGCAATCTCTGGATTTGGACTTTGACCTTCTGATTACGGATCTTTGCCCGATGGACCTGCTGTTGCAGAGAATCGGTCGCCTGCATCGCCACTCCAGGCAAAGACCCACCAAGGCAATAACGCCACGCTGTCTGGTGCTTGGTGCGCAGGGAGAACTGGATGCCGGTAGCCTTGCAGTCTACGGTGCTTATCTGTTGCTGAGAACCCGGGGCTTGTTGCCGAATCAAATCAGATTGCCGGAGGACATTTCCCCATTGGTGCAGAAAACATATGATGAGGCACTTTGGGAGCCGGAATCTACACCGGAGTATGAAGATGCGAAAAATCAGCATCAATTATTTCAAAAAAAACAGCGGAAGCGTGCCAGTAGTTATTGTATGCTTCCACCTTCGACAGATGGATTCTTTGATACAATTGTTGGCACAATGGATAATATGCAGATGTTTACAGATTTACAGACGCAGGCAGCTGTCCGCGATGGAACAGCCGCTATTGAGGTGCTGGTGGTTCAGCAAGATGAAGACGGTCAGATCAAGCTGTTGTCAAAAGAACATTCCAGAGAGCGCTACCAACTTAATATACAACCCAGCATAGAAGAAAGTCGAGTTATTGCTGCCCAGAGATTGCGCCTTCCTTCTACTTTCAGCCAAAACTACTGTATTGATGCTGTGATTAAAGAATTGGAAGAACAGATGGGAGAGAAACTCTTTGAATGGCTGCAATCCCCAGTGTTACAAGGCGAGTTATTCCTTGTTTTGAATTCGGAAGGAACCGCAGAACTTGCCGGAAAGAAATTGTATTACGATCCACAGTTTGGATTAGCAGAAAAGGAGGAATAAAATGTCCGAGATTGAATTTAATCTCTTAGATGAACCTTGGATCAAAGTAATGACAGAGGACTGTACGGCTCAGGAAATTTCTTTGACACAAGCATTGTGGGAAGGTCATCACTATCGGCGTCTGGCAGGAGAGCTTCCGACACAGGATGTTGCAATTCTGCGCCTTTTGCTGGCAGTGCTACATACGGTTTTCTATCGAATGGATTTGGATGGTGAGGACAATCCTATAGAAACTCCAGGTCAGGCAGTACAGCGTTGGCAGATGCTGTGGAAGGCTGGACAGTTTCCACAAGAACCAATTCGAAAATATTTGGAACAATGGAAGGAGCGCTTCTGGCTTTTCCACCCGGAACACCCATTCTATCAGACTCCGGCAGCATCCGTAGGAACTGTATATACTGCTGCGAAGTTAAATGGCGAACTGTCTGAGAGCAACAACAAGGTGCGGCTTTTCCCAGTCTGTTTAGGAAAAGAAAAGGCAGGGCTAGACTATGCGGCAGCGGCAAGGTGGCTTATTCACCTCAACGGCTTTGACGATACCTCTGCAAAGCCGAAGGGGAAGGGACTCCCCTCACCAGGTGCCGGTTGGCTGGGGAAGCTGGGACTTATCTATGCCGAGGGGAAAACGCTTTTTGAAACACTGATGTTGAATCTGGCACTTTTAAAAGATGGAAGCCAGATTTGGGAGGAACCTGCCCCTGTATGGGAATTGGAAAAACCCAAGGGAGAGGAGCGAACAGAAATTGCGATGCCGGACAATCAGGCGGAGTTGCTGACGCTGCAATCACGCAGGTTGCTCCTGATCAGGGAGAATGAAGAGGTCGTAGGATATACCCTTTTAGGCGGTGATTTTTTCTCTAAGGTCAATGCCGATGCAGAACAGATGACCCTATGGGAGTATCGGGAAGGAAAGAAAAATGAACCGGGCTACAACCAGCCGAAACGACTAAAACCAGATCGGCAAATGTGGCGCGATTTTTCTGCAATCACAGTACCACAAAGTAATGGCAAGACGCCCGGAATTATGAACTGGGTCGTATTGCTGAAATGGAAAGAAGTTCTTGAGAATAATTTTATCATCCATTTCCGCACTGTAGGAGCAAAATATGGTGATAAGGACTTCTTTATAGAAGATATATTGGAGGACCATCTGGATTTCCACATTTCTCTTTTGGAGGAAGGAGGAAAATTGTGGGATAAGTTGATCCAAGATAAAATTGCCCAGACCGAGAAAGCAGCATGGTTTTTGGGGGTGTTAGCAGAAGAACTTTTCAAGGCAGCCGGCGGGCAACCGGACAGCGACGCAGAAAAAGGCAGAATCTATCAGGCAAGCCAAATGTATTATTCCGCAGTGGATATTCCGTTTCGCAGGTGGCTGGCTTCCATTGACCCTGATTTGGGGGATGCAGAAGAACTCCGGGCAAAAAAAGATGAGCAGTGGCGTATGGAGGCATATCATCTCGCAATGAAACAGGGGCAAAAAATGGTTCAAAATGCCGGAGAATCAGCGTTTGCAGGACGTTGGGTAGAAGGAAAGTTTTATTCTTCACCGAATGCTTTTAATCGATTTTCCTGGCAGATAAGAAATCACTTCAACATAAAAAGCATAACAAAGGAGAAAACAGATGAACGACCGTAAAAAGCAGGTAATGAGCTTTGTGCGCAAAAGACTCATGTACTGGCAAACGGAACCCAATCCGCATCTGGTTCGTGCCGATTTGGCAAATCTGCGCCGTGGGATTGGCAAGAAGCCGGGAGAGCTACCTCAGCTCTGGGAGCTTCTGTTTCGGGATTTTCCAGAGGAGCTTATGAGCCAAAACGGCAACCCTACATGGGAAGAGTGGGCGGTGTGCGGTGCATTGACTCTATATGCCATGCATCAGCAGGGCAACGACCAGAAAATGCATATGGATGGGCAAAGGCTGGGAATTGCCATCGGCAGCTTGGCAGACGGCGATGAAGATCACCTAAAACCGGTTCAGCGCCGATTTAATGCATTTGCTACTGCTAAAGGTATGCCGGAGTGTCTGCACCATCTGCGCGGGTTGATCCAGCTTTTGCGCAGGGATGGTATCCCTCTGGATTATGTAGAATTGGCAGGAGATTTATATGTCTTCCAAACGCCGGACGGAGCTGCAAGAATTCGTCTGCAATGGGGACAGGATTTTTACCGGACTGTGTACCGGCGTCAGGAAAGAAAGGATGACAATCATGAATAACAGTGAAAGAATCTATGTTGACTTCCACGTACTGCAGACGGTTCCCCCCAGCTGTGTGAACCGTGATGATACCGGCAGTCCCAAGACGGCTATTTACGGCGGTGTGACGCGCGCCAGAGTGTCCAGTCAGGCTTGGAAACGTGCTATGCGACTGAAATTTCAGGATATATTGTCTCAGGAGGATGTAGGACAGCGAACCAAAATGGTGATTGATTTGATAGCAGGTCAGGTTATAGCACTCGACCCGGAGTGTACCGAAAAACAGGCGCAAGACTCTGCAAAGAAGGTATTGGAGGCTGCCGGAGTCAAAGTAAAGGAAGACAAAAATCAGCTGAAGACCGGCGCATTATTTTTCATCAGCCCCAGTCAAATCCATCAGTTGGCAGAGATTGCCGCCAGACAGGAAAAGGCACCCAACAAAACGGAATGCAAAGAGGCTTTGAAAGCCAGACCCAGCGTAGACCTTGCCTTGTTTGGTCGAATGGTGGCAGATGATCCCGGGCTCAATTTCGATGCTGCCGCTCAGGTTGCTCATGCAATTTCCACCCATGCAATAGAAAATGAATTTGATTATTTCACTGCTGTGGACGACTGCTCTCCAGAAGACAATGCCGGTGCCGGTCATCTGGGAACCGTCGAATTCAATTCTTCTACCTTATACCGCTATGCCACGGTAAATGTGGAAGATTTAAAAAAGATGCTTGGAGAGGCAACACCGGAGGCAGTGCGGGCTTTTGCGGAGGCGTTTATCCGCAGCATGCCCACCGGCAAGCAGAACACCTTTGCCAACTGGACCCGCCCGGATGTGGTGTATGTGGCCGTCCGCCGAGATCAGCCCATCAATATGGCAGGTGCTTTTGAGAAGCCCGTGCGCGCTGGAAACGAAGGCTATGTTGCCAATTCCGCAAAGGCTTTAGCAGCTTATGCAGATGAAACCTACCGTGATTTTGCAGCTGCACCGGAGCTGTCTCTGACGGTGGGAAAAGGTTTGGAATCTCTGGCGGAGCCTTGCTCTGTAGATGCTCTGCTGAATACATTGGAAGCATGGCTGAAAGGGGAAATAAAATGAGTACGCTGCTTCTGCGTCTTGCAGGACCGATGCAGTCCTGGGGGACGGACTCGAAATTTGATGTGAGGAGAACGCAGCGAGAACCAAGTAAAAGCGGTGTAATTGGATTGATTGCCGCTGCATTGGGAATTCCCAGACAGGACCAGGAAATCTTACATACACTGGCATCTTTGCGCTTTGGTATCCGGGTGGACCGGGAAGGTACCATGATACGGGATTATCATACAGCCCATCCGGGAAAAGGCAGTCCTTATGTAACCCACCGTTACTATCTATCAGATGCTATCTTTGTTGCCGGATTGGAAAGTAAGGACGAGGAACTGCTGAACAAGATTGGCAAAGCACTGCAAGCTCCGGCATTTCCACTGTATCTGGGACGGCGCTCCTGCCCTCCCACCGGACGGGTGTTTCTGGAAGTATCCCCTAAGCCGTTGGAGGAAGCTTTGCGGGAGAATGCACCGGATACATCCACCCGACTGGTGCTGGATGCGAAAAAAGGTGAACAGGGAGGGCTGATTCGGGATGTACCGCTGTCCTTTGATCCCACTCACCGTAAGTATGAATTTCGTCGGGTGGTTACCTATCCGTTGCATCCCATTGCTGAACACGATCCAATGACAGAATTGGGGGAGGAAATATGTACTTAACGCAAATGCGTCTTGATATGAATAACCATCGCACCTTATCAGCTATTTCTGCACCCAACAAACTCCACGGTGCACTGGAATCCTCCTTCCCCGGGGAGCGGCAGAGAAATTTGTGGCGGATTGATAGTCGAGGCGGGCAGAATTATCTTTTGATTCTCAGCTCCGAAAAACCGGCCCTCAGCAGGATGGCAGCGCAGTTTGCACCACCGGGAGAAACCTGGCAAACAAAGGATTATACCCCGCTGTTGGATCGAATCTGTCAGGGCAGTCGCTGGCAATTCTGCCTTTGTGCGAATCCCACCTACAGTGTTCCGGCAGGTCCGGGACAACGAGGTCGGGTGTGTGCGCACAGCACTCCTCAAAATCAGATCGAGTGGCTAAAACGACAAAGCGAGAAATATGGATTTATCCTGTCGGAAGAAGAATTCGGCATAACAAAATCGGTCTGGTATCGCTTCAAAAAGGGAAGCAGCGGGAAAAACGTTACCTTTTTGGCGGTGACCTATGAGGGAATTTTGGAAGTAAGTAACCCGGAAATATTTCGACAGATGCTTTGTAGCGGAATAGGACGCGGAAAAGCCTATGGTACAGGGTTGATGACAGTTGTACAGGTGAGGAAATAAGTTATGGCTGAAATACCTGGAATGATTCGCCCGGAACTTCAAGCTCTTCCGCAAATTTCTGATAGAATGACATTTATCTATCTGGAGCATTGCGTTCTGAACAGGCAGGACGGAGCTATCACTGTAACAGACGACCGTGGGACAGTTTTCCTTCCTTCTGCTGCCATTAGCGTTTTGCTTCTGGGACCCGGTACCAAAGTGACCCATCGTGCAATGGAATTGATTGGTGACTCTGGAGTCAGTGTCCTGTGGGTAGGAGAACATGGCGTGCGCTACTATGCAGGTGGTCGGGCTTTGACGCATCGGGCAAACCTGTTGATTCGACAGGCAGAGCTGGTTAGCAACGTCCGGCTTCGCTTGGGTGTAGTACGTCAAATGTACAGTATGCGATTTCCAAATGAAGATGTATCCCGGTTGACGTTGCAGCAGTTGCGTGGCAGGGAAGGCGCCCGAATTCGTGCGGTATATCGTCAGTGTTCTAAAAAATGGAATATTCCATGGAATGGACGAAATTATGACCCGGAAAATTTTTCGGGAGGAGACCCGGTCAATCAAGCGCTTTCTGCCGGACATGCTTGCCTTTATGGAGCAGCTCACGCAGTGATTCAAGCGCTTGGTTGTTCGCCGGGTCTGGGATTCGTCCACACAGGTCATGAGTGTTCCTTTGTGTATGACATAGCAGACCTCTATAAAGCAGATATTACAATTCCGTTGGCTTTTGAGTTGGCTGCGACTGTGGAAAAGGAGGATATTGCCTCTGTTATGCGGAGAAACACCCGAGATGCAATGAAGAAATATCATCTGATGGAAAGGATGGTGCGGGATATTCAGACGCTGTTTGCTGCGGATGATGTATCATGTGAACTTCAAAATGCAGTGTATCTATGGGATGACAAACAGGGGTGTGTGGAAAACGGACGTTCTTACAGTGCGAAGGAGTAAAGATGATTGTTGTAACACTTACGGATTGTCCGCCTCGGCTGCGTGGAGATTTGTCCAAATGGCTTCTGGAAATCAACACAGGTGTCTATGTTGGACAGCTGAACAAGCGAGTGCGGGAAGAACTGTGGAAGCGCATTTGTGACAACCTTCCCAGAGGACGTGCGACGATGGTGTATTCTGCCAACAACGAACAGGGAATGGAATTCCGGGTCCACAACACCCGTTGGATGCCGGTGGATTTTGAAGGATTGACACTGATGATGCGACCTGCAACAACCGAATCCGGTGCGGTATCAATGGACAGATCAAGTAAAGCAGCTATTAGCCGAATGGTTCAGAACAAACGTGCCGAACAAGACAAACGAGCACAAAAGAGAGGCTATGTTGTCATTGATGTTGAAACGACGGGATTGGATCCAGCACACAACGAGATTCTGGAAATTGGTGCATTACGAATCATTGAACATAAAATATCGGAACGCTTTTCGGCGATGATTCATCCAAAGTGCCCGATTCCACAGGATATTATGGATTTAACCGGAATTACACAACAGATGGCAGACAAAGGCATCGAACTAAAAAAAGCACTGGAGGAATTTTGGGACTTTTTAGGGCAAAGTGTCGTGGTCGGACATAACTTAAGCTTTGATCTGGCGTTTTTAAAAAAAGCAAGTGTGGATACCGGGATTTCGATTCCTGTAAATTCCTGCTTTGATACGTTGTCCTTGGCACGAAGGAAGGTCCGGGATATAGCAGATTATCGGTTGGAAACGCTGGCGGGCTATTTTGAGATCAAACCGGAACGTTTTCATCGAGCGTTGGAAGATTGCTACACCACCTTTCAAATCTACGAAAAACTAAATGAAATCGGATAGGTACGGGATCAAAGTCCTTGATTTTATGGGCTTTTTTTAGTCTTTTCCCCGCACACGCGGGGGTGATCCTATTTACACCGTATCCGTTAAGCAAGTGACCAACTTTTCCCCGCACACGCGGGGGTGATCCTTCATCCAGCCGAATTCCACACAGATGATATTTCTTTTCCCCGCACACGCGGGGGTGATCCTCCTGTATTCCCGTTGATTAAACCTAACAGCGTCTTTTCCCCGCACACGCGGGGGTGATCCTTCCCTCATACTCAATAACGCCCTGATTTTTGACTTTTCCCCGCACACGCGGGGGTGATCCTGGGCAAGCCAGGCGGGGGCAATCTACCCGGGGCTTTTCCCCGCACACGCGGGGGTGATCCTAGATATTATGTACCGTTTTTCACCTTTTTTGACTTTTCCCCGCACACGCGGGGGTGATCCCACACCCCCAGCCTTTATGGCTGCCTGTATCCTCTTTTCCCCGCACACGCGGGGGTGATCCTCGGGCGCTGCTTTGGCGTTCGCTCGACTATGTCTTTTCCCCGCACACGCGGGGGTGATCCCGCAAGCTGTGGCGTAGGAGTGCAGAATTGTGTCTTTTCCCCGCACACGCGGGGGTGATCCCTATCCCCGCAACCTGCTGTCCGTAAAATGCGACTTTTCCCCGCACACGCGGGGGTGATCCTAAATGTCCTTTTCTTCTCTTACCACTTCACCGCTTTTCCCCGCACACGCGGGGGTGATCCTCCACAGCACAGCATCTTATACCAAATCTGGCGCTTTTCCCCGCACACGCGGGGGTGATCCTCGCCCCGGCGGGATACAGGGGTTATCTGGTTGCTTTTCCCCGCACACGCGGGGGTGATCCCATTACGCTCCATGGCAAGGATGGCAGCCTCTACTTTTCCCCGCACACGCGGGGGTGATTTTCCTTGTGCGAGTAGCAGAAAAGCGCTCGATTGGCGTTTTTCTATATGACAGCCATCATGTGAAAAACAGAATATTTGTTGTGACAACAAGGAAAGAGTGAATAAGAAAGACCTGCACAGCTATTATCCAGCTGTGCAGGTCTTTCTTATATTTGGCTCGGGAGTAGAACCCCGTTGGTACACAATTTTTATGGGAAAGTCCAGTGTGTGATCTCTTCTCTTAAATCTCTAATAAGAGCTCATGGTCAAGTCGGTGCTTTACCATTGATAAGGATTGCGTTAATCGGCATCATATAAAAACCGCACAGCTGTAGAGACAGAGCATGGGTAAAGAGATTAAGCGTAGTATACACCGAACAGAGTAAGAATATGGTCAGTTTCATTTAGAAAGTTATGAGGAACCTCTGGCTCTACATAATACAAAGCCAAACAACATGGATTGTATCCGCTGTGGTGAGTGCCTAAAGCGATGTCCCAAGAAGGCAACCCATAAAAAAGAAGGAGCAGAGCAACAACCGAAGGAATGAGCGGGCGTTTTGGGAAAAAGATGAAGTGAAAAACGAGGGAATTATTTGCACACTGTAAAAAAATAATGAATAAACATCTTGACTTCTATCATAAATTGACCTATAATGGGGACAACTAAATATTGCGTCATAGGTACTCTGTTTTCAGAGGATAATGGGGAATGCAGTGTGAATCTGCAACAGCCAACTCTACTGTATTAAGGAGTGTTTATTCATATCCATTGGATTGTTTTCAATCTGAGAAGGGAATAAGTGCGATGAATTTAAGTCAGGAGACCCGCCTAGGATGGTGTCTGCCATTTCGGTATGGGAAATGAAAGCAAAAATGATAGGGTCATTGCGTTCACAGGGAGTATTATACCGATTTTGGTATAATACTCTTTTTTTGCAGACGGCACATTTAGCGAATTTACAATCGGAAAGGTGATTCGATGAAATCTCGCAAATTGATCGCTCTGTTACTTGCGGCTGTCATGCTGATTGGAACCATGACCGGATGTAATCAGAGTACAACAACACAAGCGGAAGTCCAAAATGAAACAGAGAACACAACAGAGGAGAACACAGAAACAGGCGTCAAAAAGGTAAAAAATCTGGTAATTGGTACAACTACACCCAATACGACCTTTAACCTGTACAGCCAGACGGACATCTTTGGACGAATCAATTATGTCGGATTTGTCCGTGGAAACTGGGTATATGAAGCAGAAGACGGTTCTCTTCAGCCCTACTTCTTTACTTCCTTTGATATTTCGGATGATGGTTGTGTTTTGGACTTTACATGGCCTACCACTGCTGTCTGGGGCGATGGTCAGCCGGTAACATGGGACGATATTGCATTTACTATCAAATTTTTGGCGGAAACTGCAAAGAGTTCTTATTTCCTGAATCTGGTAAGCGTTGAGGAAACCGGAGAAGGAAAGGGAAGGATTACCTTCAGTCAGCCGGATGTTTATGGCTGGTTGTCCGGCTCTGCCATGATGCAGGGCGTACTTCCAAAGCATATCTGGGAAAAGTTTGAAGGAAGTGACGAATACAAAAATTATACCGGAGAAGATGCAGCCATCGGATGCGGTCCGTACAAGCTGGTATCCAAGGATGTTGATGCGCAGATTTCCTATTATGAAGCAATTCCGGAAAATAACTACCACGGGGATATTACCGTTGAATCGGTCACCATCAAGACATATGCGGATGCAACTGCGGTAATGGCTGCTTTGAATGCAGGTGAGATCGACTGCTATTACGCATATTCTTCTCCTATTGATTACACCCTGATGGATATGATTTCTGACCCTGCCGTAGATAAGGGGGAGAGTGTTTATTCGGGCTGCAACCAGATGACCTTCGGTATGACCAGAAAAGCCGGCAGTGATTACAACTTCCGTTTGGCAGTTACCAAAGCGATGGACTGGGCGCTGCTGTCGAAGACCATCGGCGGCGATGATGCGGTTATTCCATGTGCCGGCATTATTCCGCCGTCCTGTAACGGTTATGTAGAAGGACTGCCACAGTTTGCACAGGATGTGGAGGAAGCTAAGAAAATTTTGGATGATGCCGGTTACCTTGATGTGAACGCAGATGGCTTCCGTGAATTCCCGGATGGTTCTGAAATGAAGATTTTGGTGGTTCCACAATACTCCAAAGATATGAATCTGAGAAATCGTATTGCAGAAGTCATCGTTGACAATCTTGCATCCGTAGGCGTAAACGCTTATGTTGACCAGTCGATCATTGTAAACTCTGAGGTGTGGGAAAGCAATATCAAGGAGGGAAATTATGATATTGCCATCGGCTACACAACCGCCGGTGTGGCAAGACATACCTCTGCTTTCCGCTATTATGTTTATGAGCCAAAGCCGGGAACCGACCGCAATGCTTCCTGGTTGTGGGGTACATACACCGACCCGACCTTTAATGAAACGGTATGGCGTATGCTGGGTGCCCATTCCAGCGAGGAATATCTGGAATGCATCACCTATCTGCAGAATGAAGCAGCAAAGACCCTGTTCGGTACTGCTCTGAGCTGGACCTCCTGCTATTATCCATATCGCACAGACAAATATGAAAACTGGTATAACCGTGCTTCCTGGGGTGTTGTAAACGACGAACTCTGGTATACACTGACTGCAAAATAATGTGACAAAAAGGGTTGCTCCTTGTCCCTATCCATCGAGCAGCCCATTTTTTATGAAGGTTGTGAAATCCAACGATGACTAAGCATATTTTCAAAAGAATTCTTGCTGCGTTTGCTACGATATTTGTTGTGATTACCATCAGCTTTTTTATGGTCCGGTTTATGCCCGGAGACCCGCTTCAGCACATTGTTGGTCAGGAGGAGTACTATTATCTGCTGGAAAAGGACCCGGGAGAACTGGAATTTATCGCTGAGAAGTATGGGCTGAATGATTCCTATGGTGTACAGTATGTAAGATATTTAAAAAGCATTGTTACCATGGACTTTGGAATTGCATATTCCAATAAGCAGCCGGTTTTGGATAACGTACTGAAAAGTATCTCGTGGACTGTTAGGCTGTCGATACCAACATGGATTCTGGGGGGAATCTTTGGTGCGGTATTAGGTGTTATAGCGGGTTGGAAGCCGGGAAAACTGTTTGATTCTATTATGACGCCGATTGCGCTGTTCCTGAATACAGTACCCTCCAACTGCATTGGTGTCCTTGCACTGGTTGTTTTTGCTTATAATTTGAAGTGGGTTCCCATCAGTGGAATGACCAGTGGGATGACAACAGGTTGGGAGAGGACATTAGATATTTTGCATCATATGGTTCTGCCTTTGTCCATTTTGATTCTGTTTCGCACAGCCAGTGACTTTATGACGATGAAAAGCAGCGTGTCGCAGATTAGAAAAGAAGACTTTACTACAACAGCAGAATCAAAGGGACTGCCGGAAAGAAAGGTGCTGTTCCGTCATGTAATCAAGAATGCAATGCTTCCGTATGTCACCAGTATGTGTATGCAGATGGGTAGCCTATTATCGGGTTCTATGATGATTGAATCCATCTTTGGTTGGAAGGGCATGGGGCAGTTGTTTTATCAGTCTGTTTCAAACCACGATTTTCCTACAGCACAGCTGTGCTTTCTGGTTTCGGCATTTTGTGTGGTGATGGCAAATCTGATCAGTGATATTGTGATTGCATTCATTGATCCAAGAATTGCTTCTTAAGGAGGTGCCGATATGCAGAAAAAGAAAAAAATCAATCTTCCTGTAGTGATGGGAAGCATCATCATTATATTTTTTGTTGTGATTGCTCTTTTGGCACCCTATATTGCTCCGTATGACCCGGCAGCAACCAGTTCGCTGACCTATGCAAAGCCAAGTGCAGAGCACTGGCTGGGGACCAATGATGTGGGTCAGGATATTTTCAGCGAACTATTGTATGGAACTCGCATCTCGATGGGAATCGGTGTTTTTGCTGCATTTGTTGTTACCATTCTGGGAACGGTTCTGGCGCTGTTTTCCGGGTGGTATGGAGGATATGTGGACAAAGCTGTTACTGCTTTGACCAATCTTGCAATGGCATTGCCGGGTCTTGCGCTGACAACCCTTCTGGTGTGCTATTTGGAGCCGGGAATGCTGAGTATTGTGGTGGCAATTTCGGTAACATCATGGACCGGAACGACCCGAGTGCTGCGCTCCCGCATTCTGTCGCTGAAGGAAGAACCGTTTATTAAAATTGAAAAAGCAATCGGACAAAAGGACATTGTCATCATGTTTAAACATCTGCTCCCCAATATCAAGGATATCATCCTTTCCCGTGGAGCGATGGCAGTTTCCGGTGCCATGATGACAGAGGCCTCGCTGAGCTTTCTCGGCTTGGGTGCATTTGCTGAAAAAAGCTGGGGTGCAATCCTGCACTTTGCATTTTTTCGAAATGGTGTTGTCCGTGGGCAATACTGGTGGTATCTGCCGCCCATCATCTGCACCTCTCTGGCAGTGCTTGGTTTTATGCTGGTTGGCTATTACGGTCAGCAGAAAAAGTGAGGTGTAAAGGATGCTGGAAATAAAAAATGTTTCGGTTCAGTTTAGCGATGAAAGTGATGTGCAGGCAGTCGAAGATGTGAGCCTGACAGTTGCCGAAGGGCAGAAGATTGCACTGGTAGGAGAGACCGGCAGCGGCAAAAGTGTTTTGCTTCTTGCAATTTTGAGGCTTCTTCCAGAAACGGCGATTGTAAAAGGACAGGTGCTGTACAAAGGAGAAGATTTGCTGAGCTTAAAGAAAAAACAGCTGAACAAGATTCGTGGAGCCGAGATTTCCTATGTGCCGCAGGGAGGCGGAGGAAGCATGAATCCTCTTTTGAAGGTTGGATTTCAGGTAGGAGAGCCACTGATGGAGCACAAAGGATTCACAAAAAAGCAGGCGGTCCAAAGAAGTGTTGAGCTGCTGAAGATGTTTCGTTTAGGTAACGAGGAACAACTGGTCCATGCATACCCACATACTTTTTCGGGCGGTATGAGACAAAGAGCAATGGTGGCGATGGGAATTTCCGCAGGAGCGAAACTGATTCTGGCAGACGAACCCAGCAAAGGACTCGATGAAAAGAGAGTTTCGCTTGTGGTAGAGGCGTTTGAGCAGCTAAAAGAAGAAAGCCTGCTTTGTGTCACACATGATATGATGTTTGCAGGAAGAATTTCAGACCACATCTGTGTCCTCTATGCGGCACAGCAGGTAGAGTATGGTCCAACCGAAGAGATACTGAAAAATCCGCTTCACCCATACACACAGGATATGATTTTGGCAATACCGGAAAACGGGATGAAAGTTTCCATGACGGGATTTGCTCCGCCTCACACGGATTATCAAAACTACGGGTGCCGGTACAAGCATCGGTGCAGATTTTGCACATCAAAATGTGATACAATGCCGCCGGTGTTTACACTTGGCGATAGAAAGGTAAGGTGCTGGAAATATGAGAATGAAAACTGAGAACCTTACCAAAATTTATAAAAGCCGTGTGAACAAAAAAGAAAATTTTTATGCTGCCAAAGATGTAAATATTACCTTAATGGAAGGGGAAACCATTGGGCTGTTTGGAGACAGCGGCAGCGGAAAATCCACATTAGGGCAAATGCTTTCGGGTCTGCTGAAACCTACCTCCGGCAGGATATTCTTCGGAGAAGATGAGCTGAAATATCCCTTTAAAGGTCCTCATAGGAGGGAGGTCCAGATCCTGTTTCAGCATCCTGAAATTTCATTTAACCCGGCATTACCCTTGCTCAGCAGCTTGAAGGAGCCTTATTCGCTGTATAACATCCCATATTCTTTATCGACCTTGATTGAAAATGTAGAAAAATTCGGGTTACATGAGGAACACCTGTATCGAAAACCGGCTGAATTGTCCGGTGGTGAATTGCAAAGAGCAGCGCTTTCCAGACTGCTGGTCATGGAACCAAAGGTGATTATCCTGGACGAACCAACCTCCATGCTGGATGTAATCACACAGGCACAGATGATTCAGATGCTGCGGGAATACCAGGAAAAGGCAGGTACGTCGTATGTGTTTATTACGCACAACAGGACATTGTGCGAAGAAGTTTGTAATCGAATTTATGATGTGGAAAACGGAATTGTCACATTGGAGGAATCGTGATGGAAAAAGAAATTAAAAAGATTGCCATTCTTCATTGTAAAAAATCCGGCAGAGTCTGCACCGGCGCTGCGTGCTTTCGGGCATTTTATGACCGAAAGAAATCGTTTGAACAGTACGAAGGGCAACCGGTAGAGCTTTCGGCTTATTTTGATTGCAATGGCTGTGAAGCAGATAAACTGAACGACCCGGGATTTACAGAAAAACTGGAACGGATGAAAGAGGAACATGTCGACCGAATTCATATCGGAAAATGTTGTCTGGCTCGGTGTGAACAATTAAATCAAATGAAAGAAGCAATGGACAGGGTGGGTCTTTCTTATGTAGAAGGCACACATTAGTTCATTCTGCCTTTCAGATTGGGTTTGGTCGAATGACGATACCCGAAAATCTAACCATGATATACTCTCCTTCCGATTTATCAAGAAAGGATAAATCATTCTCCTTCCCACAAAAACAGCAGCTGCCTGCAAGCAGCTGCTGTTTTTGCCAAAGTAAAAAATGAGTGCAGGAAATCGCATGACCTTTTCGTCCTCAAAGGTTCAGGGCATTTTCCTATTTAGATATGTATATAATATACTCATTTCAATGATTTTGACTGTGTATTTATACAAAAAAATAAAACAATACGATAAAGTCTTGTGAAATAGTATGAATCACAGTATAATGAAGTCGACCACTCATTTTTGATTCAGGAGGGATTTTGAGCGATGTTGGATCTTATTTTAAAAAATACCGTTGTCTATGACGGTACAGGTGCACCTCCCTTTCATGGGAATATCGGGATTGCACAGGGGAAAATTGCAGTACTTTCCCAGCAACCGATAGCAGAGAAAGCGAAGGAAATCGTAGACCTTGGCGGGCTGGCGGCAGCTCCCGGCTTTATTGATTTTCACTCGCACAGTGATACGACCTTTTTGCCCGACAGCCGCTGTCAGTCCAAGCTGTTTCAGGGCATCACCTCCGAGGTGACCGGTCAATGCGGCTACACCGTTTATCCTTGTAAGCCGGAAAATCTGGAATTGATGAAGGAATTCTCCTCGGTCAGCAGCAAGTGGGATTCCTATGTTTCTACCTCTATGGCGCAGTTTATTGAAAAAGCCAAGAGTGGAAATCGTCCAATGGCGACCAACCAGCTTCCGATGGTCGGACATGGAGCTTTGCGCGCCGGCGTCATGGGCTTTGAAGGACGAAAAGCCACCGCAGAGGAGCTGGCGGACATGGCTGCCTTGCTGGACAAAGAGATGGCAGACGGAGCCTGGGGAATGACACTGGGTCTTGGCTATGCGCCCGGTGTGTTTGCCGACCAGGAGGAACTGAACGCAATGGGTGAGGTGATAGCCAAATATGACGGCATCATCGCTTCTCACATGCGCAATCAGGGAGCGGAGATTATCTCTGCCCTGGAAGAAATGTATGAAATCAACCGAAAGACAGGTGCAAAAGTCCACATATCCCACTTGAAAGCCAGCGGCAAGGAGCAGTGGGGTTGGGCACCGAAAATTTGGGAATACATCGAGCAGGCACAGAAAAACGGCATTGCTGTAACGGCTGATATGTACCCGTACACAGCGGCGGCAACCGGCATTACCAATATCCTGCCGAAATGGACGCTGGAGGGCGGAGTAGCGGCTGCGGCAGCTCGGCTTGCTTCTGACCAGAGAGGTCAGATTTTGGCAGAGCTGGACCATCGCTTTGCGGAAAAGGAGGACGGTGAAGCCATTTATGTGGTCACCACCTACGGACTTTGCCCGGAAGCCGACGGCAAAAATATCTATGAGATGAGCCAAATCTGGAACTGCACCATGTCCGAAGCAGCTGCCCGACTGATGGTGGAAACCAAAGGCAGCGCAGACTGCATCTTCTTCTGTATGTCGGAAGAGGATGTGCTGTACTTCCTGCGCCAGGAGGTCACCATCGGGACCGATGGTTGTGGTATGCCGCTGAGTAAGGAGGAAAATGAGGGCAGACCGCACCCGCGTCACTTTGCGACCTTCCCGCGGTTTTTCCGTCTGGTACGAGAAGAAAAGCTCTGCACACTGGAGCATGCAGTCTACCGTGTGACCGGATTACCGGCTCAAATCATCGGATTGCAGGACCGCGGTCTGCTAAAGGAAGGGATGGCAGCGGACATTACCGTCTTTGACCCGGATACCATCGCCGACAAAGCGACCTATGAAAACCCATTCCAGAAGGCGGAGGGCATTGAGCACGTCTTGCTGGCAGGAGAGTTTGCCATCCGCAACGGCGAACAGACCGAGAAGCGTCTGGGTCGGTTCCTGCTGAAAAATCAGTAGGCAGCGTGGACCGCACAGGCATAATAGGCTAGGGATGCCGTTGATGCAACCAAGAACAAAAAGTATAAAAGGGCATGGAGAAAATTTTCTCCATGCTCTTTTTGTTATAATAACTTTTTAACAGATTTGGATTTGACCCATAATACACAACTGAGTGAACTGCACTGTGAGAGCAACAAGTTGACAGACTTGGATTTAACCCATAATACACAACTGGGGCATCTAAGCTGTCAGAGCAACGAGTTGACCCATTTGGATTTAACCCATAATACACAACTGAATGAACTGCACTGTGAGAGCAACAAGTTGACCCACTTGGATTTAACCCATAATACAAAGCTGAGTAATTTGAGCTGTCATAACAACCAGGCATCTATTCAAAGCGGCACTTCTCTTGAGACACTGCAAACACAGTTTGGCTTTGATGTAAACAAGGTAAGTAATGTAAAAGGCGGCAAATTTGAAAATGGCAAGGTAATCTTCACTAAAGCAAGTATGAGCTATATCTATGATTGCGGCAATGGTAAACAAGAAAGCTTTACTATGCTAACAAAACACTTAGCAGAGCTGGTGCCGGGTAAACAGCCCACTGTCGCAGAAGATGGCTGGAAGGACTACTGGCGCTGCAAACTGCATAAGAACGAATTCTTTGAGGATGAAACCTGCGAAACTCGAATTGCCAATCTGGACGAATGGAAAACAGGCAAGGGAAAGCTGGAAAAGCTTACGCCTGTTGCGACAATCGATGAAGAAACCTTCCCGGATGAAAAATTCAGAAATTTCCTCCTTGCTTTGCCGGAAGGTAACGATGGATTTTTTACACAGGCGGAGATTGACAGCATCACAAAGATAGATTGTAGCAATCAATCGATCTCGGATTTAACAGGAATTCACACATTTACCGCTCTGACCGAATTGGTTTGTTATGAGAACCAGATTAGCAAGCTGGATTTGAGTCAAAATTCTGCCCTGGAAAAGCTGAACTGCTCCAACAACCTTTTGAGCGAGTTGGATGTCAGCGCGAACAGCAACTTGCAGGACCTGCAGTGCAATGCCAACCAGCTGCTTTATCTGGACCTGAGCAGCAATGGTTCGTTGGACAGTCTGTCCTGTGACGACAACAAGCGAATGATTGTAAATGGCACTGCCATCAGTGAACTGAATGGATTTCAAGCAGACAATGCAACGGTTCAAAGCGGAGGAAACTTCGACGGTGGCAAAGTCAATTTCACTGCCCATGAGTTGATCTACAAATATGATTGCGGCAATGGAAATACGGCAACCTTTACGATGATGTCCGAGCATCAAACGCAGTTGGTAGAAGGAAAAGCAGCAACCTGCGAAGAGGCGGGACAGAAATCCCACTACAAGTGCAGCATTTGTGGCAAACTCTTTACAGATGCAGACGCAGCAACCGAAACGACAGAAGATGCGCTTATCATTCCGCCTACCGGTCATCAGTGGGGAGAACCGGTGATTGTTTTTGCCGAGGATGGAAAGAGTGCAACGGCAAGCGTGACCTGTCAAACGGACAAGAATCATGTAAAAGATTTGTCAAGCAGTGTTTCTGTTACATCCGAAGTGGGAACCCCTGCCACCTGTGAAGGAAAAGGCACGACCCTTTACACAGCGAAGGTTATATTTGAAGGCGAAAGCTACACTGCCACCAAAGAGGTGGAGGACATTGAAGCCACCGGTCACAGCTGGGGAGCAACTACCTATGAGTGGACGGAAGATGGTGCGGCTTGCACAGCCAAACGTGTCTGCGAGAATGACGGAAGCCACATCGAAACTGCGCAAGCGACCGTGACATCAAAAGAAAGTCAAACGCCGACCTGCACCGAAAAAGGTGAAACCACCTATACGGCAACCGTTGTGTTTGGTGATAAGACCTACACGGACACTACAACCCGTCAGGACCTGCCAATCGACCCGGAAAACCATAACAATCGACTTGTAGAGGTCGAGGCAAAGGAGCCAACCTGTACAGAAGATGGTAACCACGCACATTGGCGGTGCGATGGCTGCAATAAGCTGTTTAGCGATGCAGAAGGAAAAAGTGAAATCTCTGTCGACGAGGTTACGATTGACGCATTGGGTCATACTGCGGAAAAGGTAGCGGGTCAGGCGCCAACCTACACCAGTGCCGGTTGGAAGGATTACTGGAAGTGCAGCGTTTGTCAGAAACTCTTTGAAGAAGAAAGCTGCACCACCGAAATCACCGATTTGGAAAGCTGGAAAACAGGCAAAGGCAGATTGGATCAGCTGACCCGTCCGCAAAAACCGGACAGCGGCGAGGACGATAAAGACGAAAAACCGTCGGAAAGACCGGAATCTTCCGAAGAAACAGAGTCCATTGTGAAGCCGAACACCTCTAACAAGCCGGATTCGTCTGTAAAACCGGAACAACCGAATGGAAACAACAATGCAGCCGTTACGGTGAAGCCGACCATCACCGAGGATACTGCCAAGGTGGAGCTTTCAAAAGAAACGATTGATAGAACAATCGCCAAAGCAGAAAAGAAATCGAAGGAAAACATCTCAGTCGAGGTGGAAAGCAAGACTGGAAATTCAAACAACCTTTCCTTCGATCTTCCAAAGGCAACGGTGGAAGCTTTTGTGAAAAAGAATGTACAGGAGCTCAAGCTCAACACGGACAGTGTCGACATCACCCTGAGCCGAGAATTGCTCAAGGAAATTCAAAATCAGATGGCAACAGATGTGCGGCTTACCATTCAAAAAATAGATAACAGTAAGTTGGATGCACAGGCAAAGAGCATCATCGGCAACAGACCGGTCTATACATTTAGCATTGTTGGCAGCAACGGTAAGCAATTAACTGATTTTGGAAAGGGACGCGTTTCCATCTTCCTTCCATACACAATCAATGCGGGTGAGAATCCGGCAGCGCTTTTGGCTTATCAAATCGATCAGAGTGGTAAGGCAATCCAGCTGTCAAACTCAGCGTATCTTTCTGAAAGACAAGCTGTTGGTCTCGTGGCTGATACCGTCTCCTGCTTTGCAGTCGGTTACAAAAACGTCCCTGCCTTTACCGACACTGCAAACCACTGGGCAAAGAGCAGCATTGAGTATGTTGTAGCGAGCGGGCCGCTTTCTGAAACGGGCAATAGAACATTTTCTCCTGATGCACCGATGACAGCGGAAGTATTTGCCGCTGCTTTAGGAAAATTAGCCGGTGCAAAAGCAGGAACCGATTCCTCCTATCTGGAATGGGTGAACAACCTTGGCATTATGAACGGGTTGGGTGAAGGAAAGCTTCAGACTCAGCAGAAGATGACCCGAGAACAGATAGCGGTTGCTCTGTACAATTATGCAAAGTATATCGGTTTTGAGCTGCCAAAATCCTATGAAGAAAATATCTTTACAGATGCAAAGTACAGTTTACAAGGGACTACACAGGGTAGGTATCTGACGGGAGGGGTGCCGCCAGTCAGATTTTCCATGTGATGTTCAAGCTGTCGCTTGTGGCGGCTATGGTGGTGATCATCAAATCCACCACACGCCGCTTGTCATCAAAAGATACATTCTCCCAGGTATCGAGGTAGCCGGAAATCTGGCTGACCTGTTCCGGGCTGATGGCCTCCACAGTCAACTCCGCTATCCTTGCCAGAAGTTCCTGCTTGCGCCCGTCCAGTTCCGCTATCTTCACATTCACATAGGAGAACAGGACATTGTTTGCCCCCGTCAGACTGTCCACCAGCTTTTCAATCTCGCTGTCTACATGGGCAAGTTCCACTTGCAGGGCGGTGATTTTCGGGTTTGCCTTTGCCGCTTTCTTTTTTCCTGTCAGCGTCTTGTAGCTTGCCAGCTTCTTTACCATCTGCTGATAAACAACCGCTTCCAGTTCCGAAGTGATGATTTTCCCACAGCCAGGACAGCTTTTATTGTCCAGCCGTTTCGTGCAGCGGAGATACTGTTTGCCGGAGGGATTGTAGATACTCATAAGAGCATACCCGCAATTCCCGCACTTGATTTTTCCTGCCAGCCATGTGTGGGTGGCTTTCCGGGCAGACTGGATTTTCATGTTGTTCATCAGCTTCTTGCGGCAGGTCAGCCAGGTGTCGGAGGGGACGATACCCTCATGGGGAGCCAGTACCAGCATTTGGTCTTTTAAGTCGTTTTTCTTGCTGGCCTTTACATCTCGCCCTTGATACAGATAGCAGCCGTTCATGCCCGTAAAATCGGCAACGTCATTGACAATGACTGTACCTTGACTTTTGAAAAATTCGTACACATCAAGGTCTGCCTGCACATAGACAGGATTGCGTAACATCTGCGCCAGCGTGGGGCGTATCAGCTCTTTGCCATGGAACAAAATCCCCTGTTCGGCAAAGTACCGGGTAATGTCCCCGTAGGAAGTTGTGGGCTGGGCGTACATCTCAAACATCAGCCGGATATTGGCCGCTTCCTCCGGGTTTACCACCAGCTTCTTTGTGTTGATACCGTCCATCTTGATAGGCTCCGTATGGAAGCCGTAAGGGGCTTTCCCGCCCATCTTAAAGCCCCGCTGACTGCGGGAGTAGTAAGCGTCCGTTACCCGCTTCTGTATCGTTTCCCGTTCAAGCTGGGCGAACACGATACAGATATTCA
>ERZ894232.1407-NODE-1407-length-22757-cov-14.899612_pt1 | contig 22757 bp, 23 predicted proteins | sample MGYA00380296_ERZ894232 | MGnify/ENA primary metagenome ERZ894232 (study PRJEB32331, sample SAMN06328433) | human gut metagenome | biome: human gut microbiome; feature: stool | host: Homo sapiens | collected 2014-08-14 ... | reverse complement strand
CCTCCGGGGAGCAGATGCCTTGAGGGCAAAGGGACTTCGGCCCGGCGGACGCGGAAACGAACCGGCATGGTCGCGCGCCTGCGGGCGCGTATTTCACCCGCGCGGCGTATCAGAATACCAAAGGCCGCTCCGCTTCGCAAAGCGGATACCCGGCGGGCGATTTGCCGGGCGCGAGGAATATCCCGCCCGGCTCATACACGCCTGCGCCCTGCTCCGCCATACTTTCGGGGCGGCGTTAATCGTGTCTGCGCTCCAGCGTTTTGGGCTGGTAAGTGCACAGCGGTTCCTGGGCCATGGGGTCGCCCGACATGCTGAAGGCGCGGGCCCGGCAGCCGCCGCATACCTTGTGGTATTCGCAGGGGCCGCATTTGCCCTGGTATTCTTCCTGGGCCCGGAATTTGCGGAACCAGGGGGTGGTGCGCCACAGTTCGGGAAAGGGTGTGTCGCGCACGTTGCCGCAGTCCAGGGTCAGGTACCCGCAGGGCTGCAACTGGCCCGTATGGCTGATGAAGCAGAAGCCCGTGCCGCCCAGACAGCCCCTGGTCATGGCATCCATGCCGAAAGTGTCGGGCGTGACGGCCACGCCTTCCTCGTGGGCGCGCTGGCGCAGGATACGATAATAGTGGGGCGCGCAAGTGGCCTTGAGGTGCATGGTCGTGGTTTTGCGGAAGTCGTAGAACCAGTGCAATACGTCTTCGTATTCGCGCGCGGTGATGACCTGATCGACCAGTCCGGCCGCCCGGCCCATGGGCACCAGCAGGAAGATGTGCCACGCCGCCGCGCCCAGACGTTCGCACAGGTGGAAAATGTCCTTGAACGAAGCCAGGTTGTTTTTGGTGACCGTGGTGTTGATCTGAAATTCCACGCCCACGGATTTCAGGTATTCGATGCCCCGCAACGAGGCGTCGAACGCGCCGGGCACGCAGCGGAAGGCGTCGTGACTGGCGGCGTCGGCGCCGTCGATGGAGATCGAACAACGCTGAAAACCGGCTTCCTTTATCCGGCGGGCATTTTCCGGCGTGATCAGGGTTCCGTTGGGGGACATGACGCAGCGCAGCCCCTTGGCCGTGGCGTAGGCCCCCAGTTCGTACACGTCGGGCCGCATCATGGGGTCGCCGCCGGTGAAGATGACGATGGGATCGCCCACCTGGGGGAAGGTGTCGATGAGGGCTTTGGCTTCGGCCGTGGACAGTTCGCCGGGGTACGGCTCGGGATGGGCCTCGGCCCGGCAGTGCCGGCAGGCCAGGTTGCACGAGCGGGTCACTTCCCAGGCGATGAGACGGCACTTGGGCGAGCCGTCGGGCAGGGTGCGGGCGGCATGGTTGCCGAGGGCCCGGCCGGGATGGCCGCCGGGATGTCCGGCGGCCGCGTGGGCATGTTCGGTCATTATCGTATCCATCCCTCTTTGAGGGCTTTTTCAGTAAAATAGGTGATGATGAGACCCGCGCCGGAGCGCTTGATGCCGATCAGCGATTCCAGAACCGAGGCTTTTTCGTCCAGCCAGCCGTTGGCGGCGGCCGCGCAGATCATGGAGTACTCGCCGCTGACCTGATATCCGGCCAAGGGGGCGTCGAAATTGTCCTTGAGGAGGCGGATAATATCCTGATAGGGCCCGGCGGGTTTGACGATAAAGATGTCCGCGCCTTCGGCGATGTCGGCTTCCATTTCGCGCACGGCTTCGGTGACGCCGGCCGGGTCCATCTGGTAGGTGCGGCGGTCGCCGAACTTGGGCGCTCCCTCGGCCGCGTCGCGGAAGGGGCCGTAGAAACATGAGGCGTATTTGACGGCGTAGGACATGACGGGCATGTCCTTGAACCCGGCTTCGTCCAGCGCGCTGCGGATGGCCAGCACGCGGCCGTCCATCATGTCCGAGGGGGCCACGATGTCGGCTCCGGCCCGGGCGTGGGACACGGCGGTTCGGGCCAGCAAGTCGAGCGTGGCGTCGTTGAGCACGCAACCTGTGCGGTCGCCTTCGCGGATCAGCCCGCAGTGGCCGTGCGAGGTGTATTCGCACAGACACACGTCGGTAATCACCACCAGATCGGGCCAGTTTTTCTTGAGCAGACGCACGGCCCGCTGCACAATGCCGTCTTCGGCGTAAGCTCCGCTGCCCCGGGGATCTTTGGTTGCGGGGATGCCGAACAGCAGCACGGATTTGAGACCCGTGCTCACGGCCTCGCCCACCTGTTTTTCCAGTTCGGCCAAAGATAATTGACACTGGCCGGGCATGGACTCGATGGGCTTGCGGAAGGTCGGGTCGGGCGTATCGACCACGAAGTAGGGCATGATGAGGTCGGCGGAGGACAGAGTCACTTCGCGCATCATTTCGCGCAGAACCGGAGTACGGCGCAAGCGGCGGCCGCGATGAAACTGACAGAGGTCCATGAATGCGTCCCCTTTGTGGTTTGCGTCGGGGAAGGGGGCGGGGATGGGAAAGGAAAAATTTGCCAATTTTTCCTTTCCCATCCCCGGTTTTTTCTTCCCAATATTATTTGATCCCTATTTCCTCATCCGTCAGGTAACAGGCGGGGTCTTCGGCCCACACGTCGCCGTACACGGCCTCGGCGCGGGCGCGGAAGTTGCCGCCGCAGATGTTGAGGAAACGGCATTTTGCGCAACGGCCCTTCACGTGGGGGCGTTTGTCCTTCATCTTGTGCAGCAGCTCGATTTCAGGGTCGACCCAGATTTCGGAGAAGGGGCGTTCCAACACGTTGCCGAATACGTGTTCGCGCCAGAACTGGTCGGCGTGAACCTTGCCGTCCCACGATATGCAGCCGATGCCCCGGCCGGAGCTGTTGCCTTCGTTGAACTGGAGCAGTTCGAACACTTCCTCGGCACGTTTGGGGTCTTCTTTCTGCATCCGCATCCACAGATAGGGGCCGTCGGCGTGGTTGTCCACGGTGAGCACTTCTTTGGGGTGCCCCTGATCGAACAGTTCGCGGGTTTTGTCCATGATGAGGTCGACCGCGGCCCGGGTTTCGGCGTGATTCAGGTCTTCCTTGACCAGCTCGGTGCCCCGGCCCGAGTAGACCAGATGGTAAAAGCACACGCGGGGGATGTCCCGATCGCGCAGTATGTCGAAAATTTTGGGTATTTCTGCGGCATTGCGTTTGTTGATGGTGAAGCGCAGGCCGACCTTGATGCCCTCTTCCTTACAGTATTCCAGGCCTTCAAGGGCGCGGCGGTACGAGCCCTTGACGCCCCGGAAACCGTCGTGCACGTCTTCGCCGCCGTCCAGGGACACTCCCACGTAAGACAGGCCCACGCCTTTGAGCGTCTTGGCCATGTCGCGGTCAATCAGGGTGCCGTTGGTGGAGATGACCGCCCGCATGCCTTTGGACGTGGCGTATTTGGCCAGTTCGGGCAGGTCCTTGCGGACCAGGGGTTCCCCGCCGGAAAACAGCATGACCGGCGCGCCGAAGGCCGCCAAATCGTCGATCATGACCTTGGCGCGATCGGTGGAAATGGGGTCTTCGCCCTGTTCGCCCAGGGCTTTGGCGTAACAATGCACGCATTTAAGATTACACCGGCGGGTCATGTTCCAGACGATCACCGGTTTTTTGTCGGCGGAAAATTGCAGCAGATGGGAAGGCAGTTTGCCGGATTGACGCCCGTAACGCAGAGCGTCCGAGGGTTCCACCTGGCCGCAGTAAAGTTTGGAAATACCAATCATGGGGGCTCCTTGCTCGATGCCGGAAATCGGGTCGGGCATGCGCCCGACCGGGAACGATAATGATACGCGCAACAAATAAGGGAATCAAGCCGTGAGTCGCGCCGAACACGTCGCGTGGAAAAATGTGTGGACCGGCCGTTCGACTTGTCCCCGGTCCGGGAGGCGGCTGAGGAAAAACATTCGTTGCGCCGACGTCGTCTTTATGTCCCCGTCTGTCGACACGGACGCCGGGCCAAGAGCCGCCGGGGCTTCCGCATGTTCGGAAGGGGCCGGGCTGTTCAGCTCTCGCACAGTATGCCGCCCCCCAGCACGAAACCGCGCTCGTCGTAGACGGCCGCCACCTGGCCTGGGGCCGGGGCGGGCTGGGGGGCGGCGAAGCAAATATGCAGCCGCCCGTCCTCCACTCGCGCCTCGGCGGGCGCGGGCGCCTGCCGATAGCGGGTGCGGACCTTCAGGCGAGAGGGCCACAGAGTGGGGTCCACCAGAAGGTTAAGCGCGTCGGCCGCGCACTCCGTCACTTGCACCTTGTCCCGGCCGCCCACGATCAGAGCGTTGCGGTCGCGGTCGCGGCGCACGACGAAAAGCGGTTCGCTCCAGGCGATGCCCAGCCCCTTGCGCTGGCCCTCGGTATAGCGCCACAATCCCCGATGTTCGGCGATGGCCGTTTCGTGGCGCGGATCGCGCGGGGCGTCCAGTATGACCGGACCGGGACCGGGCAGGCTTTCGCCGCGCGCCTCGGCCCGACCGAGCAGAAAGGCGCGGTGATCGTCGGCGGGCACAAAACATATTTCCTGACTTTCGCGGGGTAGGGGCGGCGTTTCGCCATGCGCGGCCAGCCAGGCCCGGATGCCGGCCTTGCACGTTTCCGCCAGGGGAAAGACGCAGCGCCGCAGGCGTTCGATGGGCGTCAGGGCCAGAAAATAGCTTTGGTCCTTGGTCGCGTCCTCCCCGGCGCGCAGGGCCGGGCCGTAGACGGGGTGAGCGACCAGGGCCGCATAATGGCCGGTGGCCAGGGCGTCGGCCGCGGCCGAACCGTCGGAGGGGGTCAGCGCCTCGTCCAGCAGACGGCCGAATTTCATGGCTCGGTTGCACAGGGCGCAGGGGTTGGGGGTGCGCGCCCGGCGGTGTTCGTCCGCAAAGGGCGCGATCACCAAGCGCTCAAAGTCGTCGGTAAGATCGACCACGCGCAGGGGGAGCCCGAGGCGGGAGCACAGGGCTGCCAGGTCTGGCGCGGGATCGGTTGCGGAGGCGGGCAGAAAACGGGCGTGCAGGGCCGAAACCTCATGCCCCGCCTCGCGCAGGGCGAGCAGGGCGTACAGGCTGTCGGTCCCGCCGCTGACGGCGACGGCGATGTTCATGCCCCGGATGTGCCACGCTTTGCGTCCGCGGGCAAGCCGGGCTTCGGCGCGTTGCCAGAGGCGGCGAATCCTTTTATAGTGACAAGACGTTCAAAAAACGGCGTCGGCTGGAAAAAATTGCGCAAGCGTGCGTGCTTTCTTATTCAGGTATTCGTCGCGGAACAAGCGGGGCGTGTCGTCTTTTCCTGTCACGCGTGTTCCGGCCGTTCGCGGGGGCCGACCTGGGGAAGCGTTGTTCTGCTCTGCCCGGCAGCCGATTTTTCGGGAGGAGCTATGACCAGAATGATTATGGTGGCGGCGGTGGCGGCGTTGCTGGCGTTGGCGGCCTGCGCGGGCGTCAAGGCTCCTCTGGTGCGGGGAGTGGGGCGCGAGGCCGGCGGCGCGGCGGAAGGCGTATTGTCTTCCAACGCCCATCCGGCTATGGCCGTGCTTCCCGCCGCCGGATTCGAACCTGTGGCGCATGGGGTGACGGATGTGGGGGTGCCGCTGAACAGTTCGCTGACGGCCACCGCCAGCGCACGCGTATGGTACGCGCTGCACGCGGACAAGACCGGCGCGCGGCAGTTGGTCGCGTCGTTGGCCGAGGTGGGGAACTCGCTGGAGTGGTCCCTCAACCCCGGCATGATCGATCGTCAGGGACTGCCCATGCTCAATGAAGGGGCGGCGTCCCGGGCGGGGGCGGCCCTGACCTTCTATACCTACGTGCGTCCGGCCGCCAAAGACCCGTGGATGCGTCCTTTCGCCGACCACGGCAAGGGCTGGGAAGGCGGCGTGCTGCTGCGTCAGTATACCTGGTGGAGCATGGCCAATCAGGTCAAGGTGGTGGTGGAATACCGCGAACCCGTGCCCGCCGGAGCGGATTTGAGTTATGACCCGACGGCTCTGCGGGCCTTCGAGGAACGCGCCGACGCGGCTTTTACACTGTTGCGCAAGGAACGGGGCGACTTGTTGCCCTCGGACGTCACGCGCTCCCGCCGGGACGAGGCCCGCGTCAGCCCCCGCCTGCTGGCCGGAACCCTGGGCGAGGCCGTGGGCGGCGTTCGTCTGCTGATGAACGAGGGCTTGTAACCTTGTCGTTTCGGACTTGACACCGCCTCCCGCATCATCTAATTCTATCAATTCTGCCTTGCTCGCCGTTCCGGACACGGGGTCCGGTCCGACGGGCCATAGACCGCAAGGAGGATTCCCATGCGCAAAATGGAAACACTGCTGCTCCTTTCGCCGGAGCTGTCCGTGGAAGAGCGCGAAACCATTCTGACCACGCTGACCGGCGTCATCGAGCGCGAAAAGGGCGCCGTGCTGGCCGTGGATCACTGGGGCATGCGCGATCTCGCTTATCCCGTCCGCAAGCAGATGCGCGGCTATTACGTGCGTCTGGAATACGCGGCTCCGTCCACTTTGGTGGCCGAGCTCGAACGCATCATCCGCATCACGGACGGCATCTTCAAGTTCATCACCGTCAGGCTGGCCGACGAAGTGGCCGAGCCCACCCAGCCCTCTGAGGAGGTTGCGTAATGGCCTTCCGCAAAAAGTTCGCCCCGCGTCGCAAGTTCTGCCGTTTCTGCGCCGACAAGGATCTGCCCCTGGATTACAAGCGGCCCGACATTCTGCGCGACTTCATCACCGAGCGCGGCAAAATCGTGGCCCGCCGCATTACCGGCACCTGCGCCAAGCATCAGCGTCAGCTCACCACCGAAATCAAGCGCGCCCGCCAGATGGCCCTGCTTTTCTATACCACGGCGCATTCGAGCGACGTGAAGAAAAAGACCACCATCTAAGGCAAGGAGAACGTCATGAAAATCATTCTTCGCGCCGATGTGGAAAACCTCGGCCACCTGGGCGACGTTGTCTTGGTAAAGCCCGGTTACGGCCGCAACTATCTGATTCCGCAGGGACTGGCCATGCTGGCCACCCCCGCCAACCTGCGCGTCTTCGAACTGGAGCGCAAAAAGCTCCAGGCCCGCATGGACGCTCTGCGCGCCGAAGCCAACGAAGCGGCCTCCAAGCTGGCGGGCCTGGTGCTTACCATCTCCATGCGCGTGGGTGAAAACGACAAGCTGTACGGTTCGGTCACCTCGGCCATCATCGGCGATGCTCTGGCCGCCGAAGGTGTCGATATCGACCGCCGCCGCATCCTGCTCGACGCTCCCATCCGCACCCTGGGCGAACACACCGTGCGCGCCCGCCTCCATGCGGACGTGGTGCCCGAGTTCACCGTGAAGATCGTTTCCGAAGACAAGGCCCATGCGGGCGAGGAAGAAGTCGCGGAAGCGATCGAGGAAGAAGTGGTGGTGGAAGAGGTCCCCGCCGAGTAGGAACATGGCTCCTAAAAACGAATCCGACGCCGCCGCTCCCAGCCGGAGCGGCGGCTCCCAGCCGAAGGGCAACCGGGCCGAACGAGCTCGCGACGACCTTCTGCGCCGCGTTCCCCCGCACAGCGTCGAAGCCGAACAGGCCGTGCTGAGCGGGGTTTTTTTGCGTCCGGACCTGCTCCACGAAATCGTGGACCAGATCAGCGACACCGATTTCTACATGCCCGCCCATCGTCTCATCTTCGGCGCTTTTCTCGACCTTTACGGCCGGGGCGTGCCTGTGGACGAAGTGACGGTGTTCGACTGGTTGCGCGATCACGAGCAACTGGAAACCGTGGGCGGGGCCGTGTACCTGGCCGAACTGTCGCGGGCCGTGGTCAGCGGGGCCAATGCCGCGCACTGGGCCAGAATTGTACGCGATAAATCCATGCAGCGCGCGTTGATCGACGCCTCGGCGGAAATTATCGCCAACTGTTACGATTCGACCAAGGACGTGCCCGTCCTTCTGGACGAGTCGGAAAAGTCCATTTTTTCCATTTCCGAGCGGGCCAACAGCAAAACCTTCGCCAGCAGCAGCGATCTGGTCCGCACCGTATTCGAGGAACTGACGGCCCGGTACAACAACAAGAATGTGACCACCGGCGTGGCCACGGGGTATCTGCGCCTCGACCAGCTCACCGCCGGACTGCAACCCTCGGATCTTATCATCATCGCGGCCCGCCCCTCTATGGGCAAGACGGCTTTCGCCCTCAATTTGGCCATACGCTCGGCCCTGACCGCGGGCGTGACCGTGGCCATCTTTTCTTTGGAAATGAGCAAGGAATCGCTCATGGACCGTATGCTCTGCGCCTGGGGGCGGGTGGATCTCAGCCGGGTGCGCAAGGGCTTTTTGGAGGACGAGGACTGGGCCAAGCTGTCCGCGGCGGCCGACGATCTGGCCCGGGCCAAAATTTTCATCGACGATACGGCCGGTCTTTCACCCCTGGCGCTGCGCGCCCGCTGTCGTCGCCTCAAGTCCGAACACGGCCTGGGGCTGGTCATGGTGGACTACCTGCAGCTTATGCACTCCACCCGCAACGAGTCGCGCGAACTGGAAATTTCCGACATTTCCCGCAACCTGAAGGCATTGGCCAAGGAAATGAAGGTGCCGGTCATCGCCCTGTCCCAGCTTAACCGCAAGGTGGAAGAACGCACCGACAAGCGGCCCGTGCTCTCCGATCTGCGCGAGTCGGGGGCCATTGAGCAGGACGCCGACCTCATCATGTTCATCCACCGCGAGGACGCCTATAATAAAAAGGGCGACAAACCCAAAACGGGTATCGCGGAAATCATCATCGGCAAGCATCGCAACGGCCCCACCGGCGTGGTGGAACTGGCCTACCGCCCGCAGTACACGGCCTTTGACGATCTCGAAACCTCCTATACCGCTCCGTCGGAGACGCAGGGCGTTTAATCATAGCCTAGGCTTTTTTGTGAGTTATCTTAATTCAGATGCTCGCGCCGTCATGCGCACCATGCTGACCTTGCCTTGTGTCAGATACTGACTGCACGGCTTCCGCATAGAGTTCATGTGTTCCTCACGTACCATCTTCCTGTAAGCCGGATGCCTACTGGATGCTGCCGTCATACCCGCCGGCAACACGCCGGATACAACGCCGCTCCACGTCTGATACGCCCCCGCCATATTCCCGATGTCCGTATCATGCATCTCCGTTTTCGCACGGATGTCTGTTTATTTGTCCGGCATTGTCTCCGAGGGTCAGCCTACGTTTCGCCTATACGCTGCGCGTATAGCCTCACGGCTGGCGAGGGGTACGTCCCTTCGAACCCCGAAAAATAAAATCAGGGAGACAATGACGTGCAACTGTCCTGCCGCTTTGTCGTCGTCATTGCGGAAATGTACCTGGAGAGACTCGACCTCCTCAGCTTTGAGTTTTGGTTGTGTGGTATGAGTATGTCGGACTACGTCCGAAGTTTTTGTTGTTTTTCTTTTGCAGAATAAAAAATGGCGTTTACTGTAATGTAAACTCCGGATACGGGTTAACATAGTTATATAATAAATTACCAAAAAGAGTTCCTTACTAATGAAAAATGATATGATAATTGGTGATAATTTTATTTGATATTATTAGAAAATGAGATATAAAATAATATTAATTTTCTATGTTTGATAGAAAATCAGAAAAGACATCATGTCTAGAATAGCTTAAAGCAAAACGACAGGATGTCTTTTCTGATTCCGCATGTGTCAAATTAAGGACATGTATGCGTAGCTATACATCCATAGAATATATGCGGGCAATTCCACTACAGTCATCATTGACATATTTTGTGGCACTGCGGAACATTTCCGTAGCACACTCTGCAAGCGGCATATGCAGTCCAGGGTATTCCGAAGCGCATTTCATGGCTATTTCCATATCCTTGAGCATGAGTGCCAAGGTGAATACGGGGGAATAGTCGCCCTTTACCATTCGTTCAAAATTGCGGGAAAATTGCGTAGAACCTCCGGCGCTCTCTTTCGTCACTTCCGCCAGAGTCTGCATGTCCAGCCCCAGAGCAGAAGCGAAACGATAGAATTCCCCTACGGCAGCTAGATTCACGGCTCCCAGCAGGTTGGTCATGGCCTTAATGATTTTACCAGTGCCGATGGTACCGAGTTGAAACACCTTTTCCGAAATGGCCGAAAGTACGGGTTCTGCAGCAACAAAATCCTTCGGATCTCCGGCACCGAGCACCACCAGTGTTCCAGCTATGGCCTTCGGCTTGGCTCCGGTAATAGGAGCATCCAGCACATGAACGCCCAGAGGACGGCACAGAGCCTCAACCCGGCGAACAGCATCCGGCGTACAGGAACTCATTTCCAGCACGAGACAACCGCGGCCGACAGAGCGCTTGAATTTCTCATTTTCATAGATATCGAGAACGGCAGCATCATCGGGCACTACGCTGACTATCATATCAGCCCCGGCAACCATGTCTTGCATGGAAGAAGAGAGTATGGCCCCGTGCCGTACTGCCTCTTCCGGTCCCGATGTGTTTTTATGCACCATGACGCGCACTTCATGACCAGCCTTCAGAAGATTGATGGCCATGGGCAGTCCCATGCTGCCCAGTCCGAAAAACGCCACGACGGCCATAACGCCTCCTACAGTATGCCCATGGCCGCCCACCAGGCCATGCCTGCGGTAGCCAGGAAAATGACATTGATGACGAACTTGATGGTCATGATGGATGCAAAGTCCTTCACTCGGATGAACCCGAGCGAAAAGGCCACGAGATACACGGCCGTCTCATACGGGAACCACAGCTGAGCCGTGCCCTGATAGAAAATGTAGAACATAGGCTCAAGATTGAAGTTCAGATCCCGGCATATCTGGGCGAAGGGAAGTCCGAAGGATGCCAGAACGGCAAGTGGCGTCATGAGGAAGTTCAGGAGCAGACCGGCAAGATAGGTGGCACACAAAAACGTGGTCTGGCTCACGTCCTGCAGCATGGGCACTATGCTCACCGACACGAAGTGTCCGAAGCCCACGGCGTTGCCTGCCGAGCCTATGCCCATGCAGGCGATGATGAAGAACAGCACGGAAAACGGCACGTCCTTCAAATCCTGCTGTGTGCCCACGTTCATGCCGGGCATATAGAGGATCATGGGCGCAAAGATGAAGCCGTACACCATGTTGATGTGATGGTACTGATGTGTGAAAAGAAAAATCACCAGGGCGACAAGAACGACGATGATCTTCCATTCCTTCACACTGAGACGGCCGAGGGCGGCCAGTTCCTTTTCAAAGTTCTCCCTGCCGCTGAGTGGAGAGGCGGGACGACAGTAACGACCGATGGCCGCGGCAACAAGATAGTTGCCCACAAGAAATACGGCGTTGTCCTTGAAAAACGCGGGATAGGAAGGAATGATCTTTTCCACGGGCGCAGCCGCACTGTAAAGAATAGAGATGAAATCGGGAGAATAGATGAAATAGTTGGCGTCCATGTAAAAAATGACCGTAGCCACCATGAGTCCGGCGGACGCCCTGCTTTTTCCGAGCTGAAGAGCCTCGCATATACCGTAGGACACCACGATGACGGCAATGCACGCCATGGTTCCTTGAAGAAAAATTCTAGCGATGAGAGCCAGCGTGGCCATGGCCAGTACCAGCTTCATGTAGCTGCCGTTGGTATGGATGGCCGCATAGTAGGCCATTCTTTTCAGAATGGTCGTCTTCTGCACAATGGACACGATGATAAGCGCACCAAGCGTCATCCATGCGGGATCGGCCGTCCACGGCCCGAGCACGGCCTGAAGGGGGGCTATGCCCGAAAGGCCGTACAGAAACATCATGATGAGAGAAACCACCAGGTTGTCGGTGAGTTCCAAGGCGTACCCCATGACGCCCCACAGCGTGATGGCCAGAAATACTTTGATGTTCCAAGTGAATGCTTCGGTTTCAGGAAGCAGAAGAAAGGAAAGGGGCAGAAGAATGTTGACGGCCCATTTAATATTGGTCACACGACCGGATGATTCAGACATGGAAATACTCCGCGGTGGATATTACGCTTCAGCAGGAAGAGAGTCCTCGCGATAGTTCTGCCGCAAAACTGATATTGCCTCGAATGAGAGGAGCAAGAGAAGACTGCCCTGCAGTCCAGGCGATGAACACTGCGAGCATGGCCATGAGACCTCGGGGACGGGAAAACGCGTCGAGAGCATCCGCCAGCGCGCAGGCAGATGTGGAGACCTTCGTAGCGCAGACAAAAAAGTCCGAAGCCTCCGTGGAAAGGGAGGCAAAGCGTTTCTCTTCGGCGTTCGGCAGTCCGTTCCACATCATGCCGAAAGCCTGTGCCGTGCGGGCGGTCTCTTTGTCGGCCCAGTCCATGACCTCGGCAAAGTCCTTGTTTCCGCCATGCAGCGCAGCGTCGAAACTGCGTACCTCGCGTGCGTACTGTTCGAGGTAAAAGGGCTCCTTGCCCTGCGGCGTCTGCTTTGTGCTGAGGAAGTTGTCCGTGGCTCGTTCCGTAATCACGAAATAATGGTCGCCGCAGGAAAGAAAGTCCCGACCGTCCAGCGTAGGAAGCGGGCATGAGGCGGTAATGCCATGCTCCGCCAGCACACGGGAAATATGAATGTGATGTCTGAGCCCCTCAAAATTTCCCCCGGTCTTCAGACTGTAATCCGGCCCGAGATGCCATACCCCTGTGGCTATGGCCGCGCCGGTGTCCTTCGCTTCCTGAATGGTTCTGTCTTCCAGCCCCCATTGCTTAAGAACTTCATGGAGATTCTCTTTCATTTTTGCCATCTCCCGGATAAAAACGAGCCGGAAAAGAGTTTTCGCTTCTCATTCTCCGGCTCTTAATTGACTATAAATTCTGAATACTTTCGTAAGAAACGGAGTTGTCGGGCTGCACGCCTTCAAAGTTCATGGCCTTGTAGTCCGTGCGATCCAGCGTCATGCGCAGGGCGAAGGGTCTCGCGTCCTTGTCCAGCGGATCCATGACAAGTCTGCGTCCCAATGTTTCCATAAGGTTGCACTCCGCATAAACGCAGCCTTCCACATCGTGCGGCAGCGAATTGCTGATGCAGTCGCCCGCGACGTTGAACACAGCAGCATGGCCGCCGCCGAGCGTTCCATCCACGCCGTTGGGCAGAAACTCGATATATTCAGGATGCCCCGTGCCGTCGCAGAGCATGTCGATGACGTCCTGGGCCATCATCTGCGTGGCATACAGCGCGAAGGCCCTGAGTCCCATGGCCGCGTAGCGCGTGGCCGTGCGGGACATGTCCAGCGGGGAGAACAGCGGCATCTGGCCTTCGCGGGGCGTATGCATGGGCGGCCAGCCTGCGCAGTGAATCTGTTCTCCCTGCCCGAGCAGACAGGAAATATTCATGGGATTCAGGTGCTCGCCGCACTGCAGGCCACCAATCTTGCCGATTTTGGTGTCGAACACCTGCATGGTGCTGCCGTTGCCGCAGGCCCATACGATCTTCTCACATCCTGGAGGCGACATCTTGCGATGCTTGCCCATGAGATTGCCCTTGTTGTCGAACCAGAACTGGGTGAGATACAGGGTAGTGCCGTCCGCTTCCGTAGCGGAAATGCACACGAAAATATTGTTGCGTCTTGCGGCTTCGCTGATCTGACGCATTTCCGAACTGCCGTAGGTAAGCGCATTCTGATGCAGCTTCATGAGAAACTTGTGTCCGAACGACGGGGCGCCCATCCAGATCCACCAGGGGTAGCCGGGGAGAAAGGCTTCGGGAAAATCAATGAGCTGAGCGCCGTTGCGTCCGGCTTCGTCGATGAGTTCACAAGCTTTGTCCACAGACGCCTTCAGATTAAGAAAGACCGGAGCGGCTTGCACGGCGGCGACTTTGACGGTGGGAAAGATCACACTGCCTCCTATGTATGGTACGTTAGAGAATTCCGATAAAACTCCGGTAGGCAAAGCCCACGGTAACTAGGAAAATGGTGTTGAGAATCATTTTGATTCCCATAATAAGCGTGAAGTCGTTCAGCTTCATGACTCACATGGAAAACGCCACAAGGTACACCGTAGTTTCATAGGGGAACAGCAGCTGCTGCGTTCCATGACTTACAGACGGCAGGCGGCGTCATAGCCGTTGCGGATGGCGTGACGGACGTTCTTCGGGCCTTCCGCGCAGTCGCCGGCAAGCCAGAAGGTGGGAGCGCAGTTACGGAAGGCTTCGGCCTGATCCTGAAGTGCACGGGTGCCGAGGGCAATAACCACGGTGTCGGCTTCCAGAAAGCGGACGCCGTCGGGAGTTTCCACTTCCACGCCGCTGTCGGTAATGGTCTTGCAGCAGGCTTTGGTCAGATAGGAAACGTGCTCGTTGGTATCTATCTTTTCCACCAGAACAATGCGCTGCGTGTAACCGGTGCGGCGGGCAATATATTCATCCATTTCCACCATGGTGACGTTGCGGCCCGTTTCCGCAAGGTGCAGGGCGCATTCACAGCCGGTATCGCCCGCGCCCACGATGACGACCTTCTGACCTACGGCGTCGCGGTTCACAAAGGCCTGCGTAGCGAGCATGACGTTCTTGCCGTCGATACCCGGAATCTTGGGCAGCGCAGGCTCGGAACCCGTGCAGGCGATAACCACGTCGGGATAGGCGGCTTCGATGAGTTCTGGGGTTGCTTCCGTGTTCAGGAACACCTTGATGCCGAGCTGACCCACACGATGAATGAGCCAGTTCTTGAATTCCATGAGCGGATACTTGAAGGACACAAAGTCGGCAAAGAAAATCTGTCCGCCGAGGTGATCACTCTTTTCATAAAGGCGTACTTCGTGGCCGCGTTCGGCGGCGGTGATGGCAGCCTGCATACCGGCGGGGCCGCCACCGATAACTGCCACGACTTTCTTTTCGGTGGCTGGAGGAATGATGTCGGTTTCAATGCCGATGCGGGGGTTCACCGAGCAGGCGTAGCGCTTGACTACATCTCTGGTGAATCCGGTGATGCTGCCGCCGAACACGCGGGCGTTCTTTTCGTCCAAGCAGTTGAAGCACTTGATGCAGGGACGAATTTCCTCACGCTTGCCGAGACGGGCCTTGTTGCCCCATTCGGGATCGGCAATGACGGTGCGGGCCATGGCTACGGCGTCACAGTGACCTTCGGCGATCATGCGTTCGGCGTCTTCAGGATCGGTGATGCTGCCCACGATGATGACGGGAATCTTGATGCCGTGCTTCTTGGCCTCGATGCCCATGTATTCGTTGGGGCATTTCGGCATGAATTCGGAGGGGAACATTTCCGGACGACTACGCAGCACGCCGCGGTTGCCGCGGGAGAAGTGCACGAGGTCAATTTTGTCCTCGATCATCTTGATGAATTCGCACGCTTCGTCGATTTCCAGCCCTCCGGGTTGACCTTCGGTGCCGGAAATGCGGTATTCCAGCAGAAAATCGGGGCCCACACGCTTGCGTATTCTGTCCAGTACCATCATGGGGAAACGGGCGCGGTTTTCCAGACTGCCGCCCCATTTGTCCTTGCGGTGGTTTTCCGCAGGGGAAAGGAATTCGCCGAGCAGCCACTGATGTGCCCCGTGAATGAGGCACATCTTGAAGCCCGCGTTCTGCAGGTAATGGCAGGTTTCGGCAAAGTGATCAGCCACCTCGTCCATCTGCTCTTCGGTAATTTCGTCGACGACCTGGCCGTTGGGGAGTACGCAGCCGGTAGGAGCGATGGGGTTTCTGCCTCCGTTGACCGTGGGGAAGGCATATTTGCCGCCATGTTCGATTTCAATGGAGGCAATGGCACCGGCCTGATGGATGGCATCGGTCATCTGGGTCAGATACGGAAGGTTGTTGATGTCCTGAAGGTTCACGTTATGGAAGTGGGAACGGCCGCGATCTTGATCCACGGAGGCCTCGCCGAGGGTGACACAAGCTGCCCCACCGAGAGCCCTATTGCGGAAGTGTGCGATGGATTCAGGACGGATGTGGCCTTCAGGAGTGATGAAATGCATGGCCTGAGCCGTGGGGGCGGTCCAGATGCGATTTCTGAAGCGAATTTTTCCGACCTGAAGGGGGTCAAAAAGATGCGGATAGGAACGAATCATGACATACTCCTGTATGACCGGCAGCAGTACCGGATGCTTGTTTTGTTTGATAACAAGCAAAAAGTATGCCATAATTAAATATTTAATATTATCAATAGAATAAATAATAGTGTAACTATATTTAGTGTATTTTGACCATATATTGTTTTATTTTTTTACCATATTTAGTGAATAGTGGTTGATTCCTAGTTTATGCATCCTGGCACGCAAAGTGTTGGGATGCACGTCCAGCAGCTCGGCAGCGCCTCCTTTGCCGCTTATCTTGCCACCGGAGCGCTCCAGAGCACGGAGAATATGTCGAGCTATAGCTTCGTTGAGAGTTTCAAAACGCCCGGTGCCGGTTGATGTACGCCATGTGCCGACAGCAAGATCAGCGGCTTGTTCTTGCGGCATGAAGTGGGCACTTGTGGAAATGACCAGCGGGCGGCGCATATCCCCTATCCACAGAATAACTGCGCGCTCTACGGCATTATTCAGTTCCCGCAGGTTGCCGGGCCAGTGATAGGCCAGTAGTTCCTTCATATTTTGCGGAGAAGGCTCGGGTAGAGTTTGAACGCAGAATTCGGAACACTTTCGAGCGATGAAAAAACGTATCAGCACGGGAATGTCCTCCGGGCGACAGCGCAGCGGAGGGATGGCAATGGGAAAGACGCTGAGCCGGAAATACAGATCTGAGCGAAAACTGCCGATTTGTACCATCTTGTCGAGGTTTCTATGAGTAGCGGCTATGATGCGCACGTCGATACGTCTCTCCTCATCGCCACCCACGCGTTCCAGCACTCCTTCCTGGAGTACACGCAGAAGCCTGGTCTGAGCGGGTAACGAAAGTTCTCCAACCTCGTCGAGCAGCAGCATTCCCCTGTGCGCACGCTCGAAAAAGCCTTTCCTAGAGGATACAGCGCCGGTAAAGGCTCCTTTTTCATGGCCGAATAGTTCGCTTTCTATGAGAGATTCAGGCAGGCTGCCGCAGTTCATTTTAATGAATGGTGCGTCCAGTCGTCCCGATGCGCGATACAATGTTTCCGCCACAGCTTCCTTTCCGGTACCGGTTTCTCCCAGCAGCAGCACGGGACAGTCCTGACGGGAAACCTGCCATATCATTTCGCAGACCTGACTCATGCCTGGAAGCTGTACTAGAGGCAGAAAACGTCCCATTGCCTTCTGCCCTGCTTCCGAAGGTTCCAGCGATACATGACGCTCGAAATAGTGCACGAGTCCATCCAGCAGAGCGAAGGCAGCATTTACATGCATAGTCTGAAAAACTTCCGAGCCTCGATGGTCAAGATCAATGAATGAGAGGGAAAAAATAAAGCGTCGAGCAACCACGGCCCGAATGATGAGTGTCGTAAATCGCCGCTCTGGAAAGAGTCTGTGTATCACACCAAGTGTGATGCCGTGGTCATCCTGATTGCCGAGACGAACTACACGTTCGGGACCGTGTCTAAGAGCCAGCAGCTGTTCTGGTGTACTGTTCAGTGCTATTTTGTGTATATCAGCAATTTCGGGAAACATGAGCATACGCTCTGCACCCGGATGATCGGTGGCCACGGTGGCCATAATATATTCAAGAGGAAAATAATCTTTTAGAATGCGGTATAGCTCTGGTATTCCTTCTTGCAGAGTTTTATCCTGTTGAAAAAAAATTTCTATTTCATTCATAAGAGACTGAAACGAAGTATCTTTATCATCGGGAGGAAAAAGAAAAGTCAGCATTATATCCTCGTTAATGTTTTTTTAAGTTCCATCTCGTTGATAAGTTCCGGGATATGTTCCGGTGAGAACTTAATGCGGGTAATATCAATATATTCCGCCGTGTCAAAAGACATACCAGACCATTTTACGCCTGCACTCTGTCCTTTTGTTATGGTTCTGCCCCTTGGGGCGGGCGGGGTGTGCCTATACAACTCGTTGGTTACCTCCTGCGGCGTGTATCCGGCACAGCGCATATACCGGGCAATGATTGCATCCATCCGTGATTCATACATTGCGGGACGTAGGGTAAGTGCAGAGTGCCGGTTTTGGGGAACCCGAATTTCTTGCCGTTTGTGGAAATGTCAGAGATTTTTGCGGTACGCATCACGTTGCCGAATCAGTATTTGAACGTGGGAGCTATACCGCTTGCTCCGTAGAAACGAAGCTTGTTCCGTATTTCCACGCGTTCTTCCTATTCGCGTTCCTTCAAAAATGCCGGGAGAGGCGTGGCGTTTTTCTTGCGCCACTCTCTGCCTTTCCTTTTGATACTTCTGTCATTCCTCCCGGCAAACGTAGCTGACCGGCTCTGAGGCGGGCTTGCCGAATGTTCATGTAGAGTAGTAGTCGGGCTTGAACCCTCCAAGTCGTTTTGAGAGCCTGGACAGTGGAAATTTACTGTCACTCTGAACGCCTTGACCGCTGTGTCGCCCACGAAAATGACCGTGCCCGAAGTCTGAGGGGGTTCCTCTCTGAAATCGCTTGTCGCTTTCCGTTTTTCCATCTGCCCTCCCAGACTTTTTGAGGCGTGAGAAGCGCAGCGCCGAACGCTCTGCGGGTGTCCAGAGGCGAAGCCTTTGGCAGGATGTTAGCTGGGGTCAGACAGCTAACATCCTGTAAAGAAAAACTCCCGGCGTTTTCCGGCAGGGCTTTTTTCATACTGGTTGTCATGTGGCGCACTGTGTCTCCGCTTTGGGTATGCGTCTTCGTACAGATTACCTCATGCCGTGAGGAGTGAAAAGACACACCCCCGCCGCGTAGTAGCGCACGGAAAGGGCAACTTGAAAATTCGGGTATGGCATGAGGCAAAAAGAAAGCGGTGCGGGCAAGGTTCAAGCCTTGGTCGCGCCGCCATTTGGGAATGGGCCGGATAGGCTGTTCATATTATTTTCGTGCCTCGGTGTTTTCCTCCTGAACAGATTGCAGGGAAAGCTGTTTGATGAGGGCGGCGATGTCGGAAGACCGCCATACCGAAGTACGCGGCCCCGGCTTTACCGGTTTGGGAAAACGGCCTTCCTTGCAGCCCTGCCACCACGCGCTTTTGCTGATGGGGATAATTGTTAAAACCTGCGGAAGACGCAAAAAATTTTCATTGCAATTTTCCGGGCGCATGGTTTCTCCTTTATCTCAGTCGAGAGGTTGCTGTTATTTGGTTTTCTTCGTAGCTCGTCCAGATAATCCGCCCACTCCTGCATCATCTTTCGGCGTTCGGGCAAGTATTCCGCCCTGTTGTATATTCCACGAATGATATTGCGCGGAACATGGGCAAGCTGTCACTCTATCCAGTCTCCATTATATCCAAGTTCGTTGAGCATAGTGGAAGCCGTGGACCTGAATCCATGCGGACACATCTCACCATTTTCAAAGCCAAGCCCAAGGATTGCTCCAAGCAGGGCACTTTTGCTCATACTCCTTTTTTCGTCTTGTAGTTGGGGAATACATAAACATCCTTGCCGGAATACGCCTGTAATTTCCTCAAGATGGCGACGGACTGCCTGCTGCGAGGAATAAGATGGTCGCGAGACATTTTCATCCGTTCGGCGGGGATGCGCCACAGTCCATCTTCAAAGTCGATTTTCCGCCACTCGGCGTTTCTCAGTTCTCCTGTCCGGCAAAAGGTCAACGCCATAAGCTGGAGGGCGCTCCTGACAAAAAAGGTGCCGGGATAGTTGTCGATGGCAGTCATCAGATGCCCCACGGCTTCCGGGGTCGTCTGTGAAGGAAGGTTCTTTCTGACACGCGGGGCCAACGCTCCCTTGAGGTCAGCCGCCGGGTCGCGTTTCGCCCGCCCGGTGGCAATGGCGTACCTGAACACGCTTGAACTGATGGAACACACGATATGAGGAATGTCCTTGACTCCCCGCGCTTCAATTTCCCGCAAAAGCGCCAGCAGTTCCGGGGCGGACACCAGATGGACAGGCTTTGAACCTATCTGCGGAAAAAGATTGTGCTTCATTCGATGCAAGATGCTCTTGGCCGTATTTTCACTCCATTTGTGCCTGTTCTGCTCGTACCATTCAAAGGCAACGGCCTCAAAGCTGTTTTGACAGGCCGCTTTTTCAAGTTTCCGCTTTTCGGAAGGGTCGATGTCGTTGACAATGTCCTTTCTGGCTGTCGCGGCGCGTTCCCGTGCTTCTTTCCAGTGATACGGTCGGGTATAGTTCCAGAGAAATCAGCTTTTCCTTTCTGTGAAAGCTGTATTTGAGCCGCCATGCTTTCGTTCCGCTGGGAGCAATCAGTAAAAACAGTCCATCTCTGTAAAATAATTTGATTTATTTTTTCTCTCGGTTTTGCATTTCTTAGGGGGGCGGTCAAGGGCATATGGGGTAAACCCCCGTTTCGGAAATGATTTACCCCGATTGTTACCCCGAATAATCCGGGGTGTCCACGTGTCCAAAAAAATCCATGAAAGTCCATATCAAAAAAATATATTCAATTTTTTTCAGTGTAATAAAGATAAAATAGACGTGAAAATTTTATGATGGGAGTTTTCCGCTTCGAATCTCTTTTCGTCACCTGCTCGAGTCGTTCAGCCGGGCGCCGTCACGCTCAGGGCGGGGTGAACCTGAAAGGCGTTGAAGGCGTTTTTTCTCCTGCGTTCTCTCATTGAGCCGGGAAGCAGCGTGCCCCGGGCTTTGTCGGAAAGAAGAGCTGGACGCTTTCTGGACATCGCGCCGCGAATGCTTAACGTCTCGGAGTATCGTTCCGGCGTCGTAGCGAACCGCCGCCTTCACTTTCAGGAGTATCGTCATGTGGGATTACACCGACAAGGTCCGCGAGCATTTTCTGCACCCTCGCAACACGGGTGAACTGCCCGACGCCAACGCTATCGGCGAAGTGGGCAGCCTGGCCTGCGGCGACGCGCTTAAGCTTTTTCTTAAAATCAGCCCCGAAGGCGTCATCGAGGATGCCCGCTTCCAGACTTTCGGCTGCGCCAGCGCCATTGCCTCCAGTTCGGCCCTGACCGAACTTATCAAGGGCAAGACGGTGGATGAAGCCGCCACAATTACCAATAAGGATATTGCCGCCTATCTGGGCGGGTTGCCCAAGGAAAAAATGCACTGCTCGGTTATGGGCGAGGAAGCATTGGAGGCCGCCATCCGCAACTGGAAGGGCCTGCCGCCTCTGGAACATGAAGAAGAAGGCCGCCTGGTGTGCAAGTGCTTCGGCGTGACGGAAAATCAAATTCGCAAGGCCGTGCGCGAAAACAATCTGACCACCGTGGATGAGGTGACCAATTTCACCAAGGCGGGCGGCGCCTGCGGCGACTGCCGGGATCAGATTCAGGAAATTTTGGATCAGGAAAAGGGCGTGCGGCGTCCTTTGGACGAAATCAAGCCGGTGCGCAAGGCCATGAGCAACATCGAGCGGATGCAGAAGGTGATGAAGGTCATCGACGAGGACATCCGCCCGCGTTTGGCCCAGGACGGCGGCAATATCGAACTGGTGGACGTGGACGGACGGACCGTGACGGTGGCCATGCGGGGCGCGTGCGCCAGCTGCCGGGCCAGCCAGCTGACCATCAAGGAATTGGTGGAAAAGACCCTGCGCGAGCAGGTCGACCCCGAGATCACCGTGGTGGAGGCGTGACATGGCCGAAACCGACGTCATCTATCTCGACAACAACGCCACCACCCGGGTCGCGCCCGAAGTTGTGGAGGCCATGCTGCCCATGTTCTCCGAACTGTACGGCAACGCCTCCAGCATGCATACCTTCGGCGGGCAGATGGGCCGCTACGTGAGCCGAGCCCGCGAGCAGGCGGCGGAACTCATCGGCGCGCTGCCCGAGGAGATCATTTTTACCTCCTGCGGGACCGAAAGCGACAGCACCGCCATTTATTCCGCCCTGGAAACTCAGCCTGAAAAACGACATTTCATCACTACCCGGGTGGAGCACCCGGCCGTGCTGGCCCTGGGGCATTTGCTGGAAACCAAGGGGTACGACGTCACCTGGCTGGGCGTGGACTCGCGCGGCCGTCTGGATCTGGACGAACTGGCGGCCGCCATCCGCCATGATACGGCCCTGGTTTCCATCATGTACGCCAACAACGAAACCGGCACCATTTTTCCCATGCGGGATATAGCTCGGATCGTCAAGGAAAAGGGCGTGCAACTTCATGTGGATGCCGTGCAGGCCGTGGGCAAGGAAGCTATCAACCTGCGCGAACTGCCCATCGATTACCTGGCTCTGTCCGGGCATAAACTGCACGCCCCCAAGGGCATAGGCGTGCTGTACGTGCGCCGGGGCACGCGTTTTCGGCCTTTCCTGCGAGGTGGCCACCAGGAACGCGGCCGCCGCGCGGGCACTGAAAACGTGCCTTATATCGTGGGTCTGGGCAAGGCTTGCGAATTGGCCGGTCGGTTCATGCAGGAAGAACGCGTCCGGGTGTCGGCTCTGCGCGACAAGTTGGAACAGGGGCTGCTGGAGGCCATCCCCAACGCTATTGTCAACGGCGATGTGGAACACCGCCTGTTCAACACCAGCAGCATTGCTTTTGAAGCCGTGGAGGGCGAGGCCCTGCTGCTTATGATGGATCAGTTCGGCATCTGCGCCAGTTCCGGTTCGGCCTGCACCTCGGGCAGCCTGGAGCCCTCTCATGTGCTGCGGGCCATGGGCGTGCCTTTCACCTACGCCCACGGCTCCATTCGGTTCAGCCTGTCGCGGTATACCACTCAGGCGGACATCGATACCGTGTTGGAGGTTTTTCCGCCCATCGTCAAAAACCTGCGCGAGATTTCGCCCTTCACCCGTCGGGGCTAGCGCTCCGCCGGGGCTTTCTCCGTTCAAGGCCGGATCGCGCAGGGTCCGGCCTTTTTATATGGCTTTAGCCAGTTGAGGAAGCATAGCTTCCGAAACAGAAATCCACC
>ERZ894232.1389-NODE-1389-length-23126-cov-8.607039_pt1 | contig 23126 bp, 16 predicted proteins | sample MGYA00380296_ERZ894232 | MGnify/ENA primary metagenome ERZ894232 (study PRJEB32331, sample SAMN06328433) | human gut metagenome | biome: human gut microbiome; feature: stool | host: Homo sapiens | collected 2014-08-14 ... | reverse complement strand
GACGGATGTTCTCCAAGTTGCCCGCATACGTCAACGCATCCAACACCGTCACATGCACATCAGGATGATGGTCATACACGTAATGCACGAAATTTGAACCGATAAAACCACAGCCACCGGTCACAATAACGTTCTTCGGAGAGAAAACTTCATCAGCCATACCCCCATATCCTACAAGGAGGGGGGGCACCCCGCGGAAACACCCTCCTCGGGTTACGGTAAACCGAACATAGGCTTCATCATCGAACGAGACGAGTCGGACGGCATCGTCCTCTTCGGCCAGACGTTTCATGTTGTCGGTGAATCCTTCCTTGGAGTGTGTCTATTCAATAGAAAGTGGGCCGTGTGAGCGTGTGGATGTCTTCCATGTGAGCGACGACTGGATTGGCTACAATGTATCGGACTGGTTCATGCGGGACATGACAACGAAGGAGTTGATCATCATGGCCGATCCGAATCGTCCCCGTCATTACGAGGAGGAGTTCAAGAGGCAGATCGTGCAGTCGTAACGGGAACGGCAAGCCGTCGTCGCAGATCAGGGCGGAGTACGGCATCCCGCGTTCCACGCTGCGGCGTTGGGTGCAGGGGATACGTAACAGCGGCTCCACGAAAGCGGCCGACAACCGCACTCCCGAGGAGAACGAGCTGATCGAATTGCGGAAACGCGACAGGCAGCTGGAGATGGAGGTCGATGTTTCAGAACAAGCGGCGCCGGTATTCGCACGAAAGCAGGCGTGATACGGTCCGACGCCGGCCGCTGCCCGGTATCGGCGCAGTGCGGGATCCTGGGCGTTGCCAAGTCGACCTGCTACTGGGTGCTCGAACACCCCGAGGCCGAGCGCGCCGACCCTTACGAGAAGGATGTGGAGCGCGTGTGGAGGGACAGCGGCAAGGTGTACGGGGCCAGGAAGATCAGGCACGCCCTGGAGCACGAGGGCGTGACGCTGTCCCGCCGCCGCATCAACCGGATCATGAAGGGGAACGGCATGGCCGGCTCCTATTCCAAGGCCGCCTATAGGCCACGCCCGGCCAGGCCGAACGACGACCCGGCTCCCAACATCCTCGCCCGCGAGTTCAATGGCTATGCGCCGCGCACCCATCTGGCCTCCGACCCGGTGTTTGTGTTCAATTAGTTGTTGCGGGTTTAGTCACGATGATTTTTCGGGTTTAGGCAGAGCATGCCGACCACGGAATGGTCTTAACTGGATGGTGCTTGTATCTCCGCCAGAAAGGACCGGAAAGGATTATGATCAGCATGCCCCAAGTACAGTCTATCCGTCGTTTGCGGCGGAACGGGGAATCCGTCGCGTCGATCGCGCGGAAAACACATGTCAGCGAGCCGGCGGTGCGTAAGTACCTCGCGAAGGAGGATCTGTCGGCCGTGCCGTCGGTGAGAAAGCCGCGCGCGTCGGTGATCGACCCGTATCTGCCCGTGATCGAGCAGTGGCTCGCGGAGGATCGCGCGAACTGGCGCAAGCAGCGGCATACCGCGACCAGGATCTGGGAGCGGTTGAGGGACGAGCATGGCGCGGAGGTCTCCCTGTCCACGGTGACGCGGGCGGTGGCGCGGCTCAGGCGTGAGTTCGCGGCGGAGCGTGATGAGGCGTTCATGGATCTGGTATGGCATCCAGGCGAGGCGCAGGCCGATTTCGGCGAGGTCGACGTGCTGTTGCGCGGCGTGGTGCAGCGGATGCATCATTTCGTGCTTGATTTCCCGTATTCGAACGTCGGTCTGGTGCAGTTGATGCCGGGCGAGAACGCTGAGTGCACGTGCCTGGCGTTGCGCAACCTGTTCGAGTGGCTGGGCGGTGTGCCGGAGCGGATCGTGTTCGATAACGCCGCCGGCGTGGGCCATAAGGGGTACGGGGAGCGCGAGCCGCGCCTGACGCACCTGTTCCAGGCCTTCCAGGCGCATTACGGGTTCGATTGTTCGTTCTGCAACCCGTATTCCGGTCATGAGAAGGGCGCGGTGGAGTCCAAGGTCGGCATGGTGCGGCGCAAGCTGTTCGTGCCCCGGCCGAGCGTATGGAGCCTGGAGAACTTTAACGCCGGGCTGCCGGACCGGTGCCTGGAGCTGGCCACGAAACCGCATTACCGCAAGGACACGGAGGAACGTGGCCTGTTCTCCGAGGACCGTGCGGCGCTGCTGCCGTTGCCCGGGAAGCGTTTCGACGTGGTCACGTGGCGGCATATGAAGGCCGACCGGTACGGCGTGGTCACGCTCGAGGGACGGCATCGTTATTCCGCGGACCGGGCGAACGCGGGCAGAGGGGTGATCGTGGGCCTCCGCGCGCTCGAGGTCGAGGTCCTCGACTCGTCGGGCAAGCATCTGGCGACCCATCCTCGGGCGTACGGCCAGGCCAGCACGAACAGCGAGGACCCGTCCATGCAGTTGGCGCTGCTGTGCAACAAGCCCGCGTCCTGGCCCAACAGCCGGGTACGTGACGCGTTGCCGGACCCGTTGCGGGAATGGCTGGATCGGCAGGACAGACAGACACGCAACGAGGCGCTGCAGACCCTCAAACGCGTTGACAGGGAATCCGGGTGGGCGAACGCGGTCGAGGCGATGCTTTCCATCCTCGAATCGACCGGCGGGGCGGACCGCGCCGGTGTCACACTGCTCGCGGCCAGGCTCGCCGAGGGCGTGGCGGGTATCGAATACGACGATGACAGGCCGGATCTGAGTGAATACGACATCGCGTTCACCGCGGACGTCGGCGTGCAGGAAGGCGGGCGATGAACACGAAGACGGACGAAGGGCTCTACGAGAAGGCCCGCAAGCTGTTCATCTCCAAGGCGAGCATCGACGAATTCGCCGGCTGGGCCACGCCCCGCCAGGTCGACGCCGTCCACCGCCTGCTCGACACGGAACTGGCGAACAGGGAACGCGCGAAGCACGACAGGCTCCTGCGCCGCGCCCGGTTCCCCGTCGTCAAGGGTCTCGACGGCTACGACTTCACGAACGTCAGGCTCCCCGACGGCTACATGCTCGATGAGCTCCTAGGGCTCGGTTTCATCCCGCGCGCGCAGGACCTGGTGTTCTACGGCAAGACCGGGCGCGGAAAGACACATCTCGCGATCGGGCTGGGCATGAAGGCGATCGACATGGGGCTGGGCGTGCGGTTCCATCAGACCGCCGAGCTCGTCCTCCAGCTGGGCAAGGCCAAACGCGACGGCACGCTCGAGACGATGCTCCGGGACATCGGCCGTGCCGACCTGATCATACTGGACGAGTTCGGCTACGTACCCTTCGACATCGACGGGGCGCGCCTGCTCTACCAGATCATCGCGGGCAGCTACGAAAGACGGAGCATCATATTCACCACGAACATCGAGTTCAGTAAATGGGGCACGGTCTTCGCGGACGACAAACTCGCCGCAGCGATCATCGACCGCATCGTGTACCACGGGCGGCTCCTCGAGTTCACCGGCCAGAGCCGCCGCGTCAGTGAGGCCCTCATGTTCGGCAGGAACACCTCCGCGCAACCGGAAAAATAAGGAAAATGCATGCAACTGCCTAAACCCGAAAAAAATACATGACTAAACACGAAACACCGACTTGACGAAATACACCCGGCCTACGTGAGGGTCGGCAGTTCGTGGGCGTACGTCTGCCTGCCCGGCGACCTGGCCAGCCGGCAGATCGCCGGCCATTCGGTCGGCGTCGGGCACGACGCCGATCTCGTGTTGGCCGCGTTCGCCGCGCTGCGCTTCCCGCTGGATGAGATCGAGGTGTTCCACACGGATCGCGGCGGCGGGTTCGCCGGGGAACGCGTCGAACGCGTGCTCGACGTGTTCGGCGTCACGCGTTCCCTTTCCAGGCCGGGCAACCCGTACGACAGCGCGGTGGTCGAATCCACCAACCGGCTCGTCAGGAAGGAGCTCATCCACAGGAACGTCTACACGAACGTGGAGCAACTGCGCTCGGACGTCAACCGGTACGTGTGGTGGTACAACCACCAACGGCTCCACTCGACCCTCGGGTACCTGAGCCCCGTGGAGTTCACACAACAAGGAAAAACCCTCTAGAAACAGTCCAACACACCGTTGCCAATCCAATATACGTAAGGGAACAGTCTGTTGAATTCTCTTGATGGGCATAAAGGCTTACGACAAAACCAATCGAATTCACATCGTTTTCGAAGCAGCTCTATCGACCTCGTTGTTTGTTCTGATAGATTCCCAAAGATTGGTAGAGGGGTTATATTGCTTAATAACATGAGCAGGGTTACCTACCGCAATTGAATATGGAGGAATAGATTTAGTGACGACGGATCCCGCCCCGATAATTGACTTTTCTCCGATTTCAACGCCGCCTAAGATAATCACGTTATTCCCAATCCATGCACCTCGGCCAATATGGATTCCCTGGGTGAGTTCAAGGTCGTTGTCCAGATAGGAATCTGGCAGCGGAGACATACCGTGGTTGTAATCAATCATGACAATGTCAGAAGCAAGCAGTGTGTCATCTTCAATGATGATTTCTGAGGTACATTGCAAAGTGAGATTTCTAGTCACATGTACTCGTTCTCCAATGCGAATTTCACGGTTCACGATCGAAGGGCTTACCGTGCGAAGCATCCCAGCAATAGAGACGACAATTATCACCAAGGACTACGGAACCAGCACAGTGAATATACTGAGATAGTCGCAGATCCAGGTTTTTGCCGGCACGCATCCCTTTGTTCCGCGAAAGGAACTTCACGGATTCACACCATTTGTAGTATCTGTTTCGAATGCGGCCTAGTCCAAACAAGATGACTCCTTTGTAATCCAAACTTCATGAGCGCCCTCGACTGATGAAGACAGCGTAATCAGAGAGGAAGACATAGCGGTTCGATTTATAGTCGATGTCTAATGTGACCTAATTTTCGCCTATGAAGGTAAATATCAAATGAGATAGTTTGAACTACACTGAAAGCATACTCTCCTTCTAGGGCAAGTTTCTACAAAAGAACGGTTCAAGACATATGACAGCGAAGATTCTGGTAACAGGCGGCGCAGGTTTTATTGGTAGCGAGATCGTAAAACAACTGAGCGCTCATGATGAATACGAAATTCGCGTTCTAGATGCATTGACCAAACAAATTCATGGCAACAATCCTGAAAAGTCATATCTTTTCCAATCCATAAAAGATTGTTGTGATTTCATCCGTGGAGACGTGCGTGATTTCACAACAGTCCAGAAAGCCCTTGAAGGGGTAGATGTTGTTTTGCATCTTGCGGCAGAAACCGGTACCGGGCAATCCATGTACATGATCAACCAGTACAACGAGGTCAATGTCATGGGTTTGTCAAATATTTTTCAAGCACTATCGCTCAAGGGGAAAAGCAACACTATACGCAAAGTCATCCTGTCGTCATCGCGTTCTGTGTATGGCGAAGGCGAGTATCAATGCCCAAACTGTGGCGTAGTCTACCCCCGTGGACGCAAAACTAAAGATATGATGCAAGGCGACTTCACTATGCATTGCGACAAGTGCAATACCGCCTTGACCTTAATGCCCACCACCGAAGACAGCAAAACCACCCCAAATTCTCTTTATGCGTTCACCAAGCTTTCACAAGAGATGATGATTCAGACAATGTGCCCTGCGATGGATATTGATTACACCATCTTCCGTTTCCAAAATGTGTACGGAGCAGGCCAATCATTGAAGAATCCTTACACTGGCATTCTTTCCATCTTCTCCTCATTGCTTTTGGACAATAAAGACATCAATATCTTTGAAGACGGCAAGGAAAGCCGCGACTTCATCCACGTAAAGGATGTTGCTTCCGCGGTCATCAAATCTATCAATACGGCCGCATCGAACGGAGAAATCATCAACCTGGGCAGCGGAATCGGAACAAGTGTCATCGAAATAGCTGAGACATTGAAACGAATCTATGGCAGTACCAGCAATCTGAACGTTACCGGTGATTTCCGTATCGGAGACATCGCACATAATGTCGCTGATACCCAAAAGGCACGAAAGCTGCTTGATTTCACTCCGTCGATTTCCCTGCAGGAAGGTTTGACCGAGTTTTGCGAATGGGTGCTGGGACAAGAAACCGACAACAGTCGTTACGAACAATCCCTTACAGAGTTGGAACGTTCAGGAATGTTTATTCGAAAGTAAGCATCTAGAACCTTGGCCGAAGCATAATGCTATATTGCTTCGGCCAGTTCCAAGAACAATCTCATTAAAAAAATTCACATCATTTTAGATGGCCAAGTACGAAAGCTTTTTTCTCATCAGTAGCCATCTTTTTAGTATGCATAAAATCATCATCATGTTTAGCCGCATATTCACCAATGGACTCGATCACCCTACCCGGCACACCCACTACGATGGAATTTGCAGGAATATCATGCGTAACAATAGTGCCGCATCCGATAATGCAATTATCTCCGATTGTTACCCCCGGCATAATAATGGCATTAAAACCAATATGCACGTTATTGCCGATTCGAATTTTCCCAAAGAGATCGATATCGGATAGCTCAGAATACTTATGACGTAATACCCACACGCCACCGTCATGAGTCACAAATCTAACACCAGATGTAATCCTGACATTATCGCCGATCTCAATCAACCACGGTTCACTTCCAAAATCCCAGCCATTGAGAATCTCGAAGCCCCCCCCCAGCTTTAAACCCAGCTTTCGGTAATGAGCAGCATTTTTCTCAGCATTACGGAAATGATTCATTAATTTCGCAAACAATGCGGTTCCTTTCTATATCAGACAGATATTTTGCTCTTTTTGTAGAGGAAGAAGGAGACAATCATCAGGACAAATGCTGCTATATAACGAATAATCGTGAAGTGATATAGAGGAATCGCAATGGCGGAAAGCACAATTACCAGCCATTGTATACCGATAATGGCTTTGTCATCATATACGGTTTCCTTGGTTCCCGTGATAGTGAAGTGCAGTTTTTTGGACACACGCATTTGCACATACGACAAGAATACGAATGCAATCAACATCGAATAGGCCGCTGCCTGGTATCCAAATAGAGGAATCAGTACTGCATTCAGTACAATATTCAGTACTGCGCCACAAATAGAGGCAATCATTATGTATGAAGTTTTTTTGTGATACAACAACACGTTTGCATACATATTGGAAATAGCATTCTGGAAAATGGCTGCAGAAATTGGCGGCATGATGTAAATCGCTGCCATATATTCATCAGTTGCGATTATCTTGACCACCTCAGGAGCTAGGAAAGTCATCAATACGCATACCGCAGCATAGGTGAGTAGCAGAATCGAAGCGAGGCTCCGAACTCTTTTCTTGCCTTCGGAATCATCAATATTCCGATAGAGGAATGGGATAAACGAAGAATTAATTGCCGACCATACGATTGCGGAAACGGTACTCACCGAGGAAAGTGTGCCATAAATGCCTACAGCGGAATTATCAACGAACCAACCAATCATCACGCGACCGGAATTATTCAGAATCTGCGTGGCGAACTGATTCGCAATAAGAGGCACACTCAGAGCAAGTGAGAATTTCCAATACCGCATGGAAATGAACTTGCGCCCTCGCACCATGATGTATACCCATAGCACAAGAGCAACAGCATATAGCACGGCATAATTCGCGAACAATCGTCCTTCGGCCGCTTTTCCGCTTCCTCGCATATACAATACAGCGACAATGGAAAGTGCTGATGCCACAATGGCGGAGACAATCGTCACCAGTGTTGCTGCCTTGTACTTATACTCGTAACGCTGTCTTGCCAGCCAGAACTCCGTAGCCGGCAGCAATAGGAAACCAACTAGCATCAGCAGCAACAGCGATTTGTCTAGGCCAAGTATGCGACTCCAACAATTGGGAGCAACGGAATATACGGCAAAGAATACGATTGATGTGAACGTCGTGAGCGTCAGCACTGAAGATTCGTACCTATCGCGCTCATGCTCATATTCCTTCAACGCGACCATATATCCGCCGTAAGTCAACGAGAGCGTCGCCACAACCGTCAGTATCGACTGCCAAGAATTGTACAGATTGACTGTGCCCATCTCAGAAGTTGACATGATTCGGGTAAAAATTGGCACAGTAACAAAGGCCAAACCTTTAGAAAACAGCGATGCGAATGTGTATGCTACCGCCGATTTCATACCCTCGGATGGCCGCTTATTCCAAAAATGTTTTTTAATGTGTTTTGCCATTATTCGTCTGCACCATCATTGTTGGAAACGATTGATCCATGAGCCGACGGAATAGTAGTGTCTTGTCTCTTGAGAATATGGGTGAAACTCGGAACGCAGGAACACGGTAAGCGCTTCTTCATCAGGGTTCTGCAAATCAATGACCAGAATATTATTGGAATCATAAAAATTCGCTGACAATAGAGCCATGTTAGTCGAAACGAGTTTCTTGTTGAGGAAAATGGATTCCATCACGCGCATAGAGAATCCGTTCTGACCTTGCTGCGTGATATCCAAAATCGCCTTGCTTTGCGAAACCATATCGAGATAATCCGCATAATTAACATATGAGTGACGAATGGTGAATGGCAAATCTTCATGCTGATTACCGTTTTCAACAATTACGAATTCCGGTTTCATGCCAGCATCGGAGATAATTTGATGCAAAGCAAGCATTTTTGCCTTGCGATCCTTGAGAAAACCAAGAAACAGGATATCTGACGTCAGAGCACGCTCCGGGAGACGCAAGTTCTCGTCATACATGATGGTGTTGAAGCGGAATCCATATTGCTTGCAGTCATTTTCGTCATACGAATAATATGAGAAACCATACTTCCTGCACGCTGCAAGATGGCCAAGGACAACCTGCTTGTCGCGAACAATATTCCAGGAATATAGATAACATTTCGCGTCAGGATTTTTATGTCTATTAATGTTGCGCAATAACGCCGGATCCAGCCATACCGTAAGATCAAAAACAATGATCTTGGAAAACGACTGCAAATCCTTGTACCAATCAGTATAGAACAGCGAGCTGGCAGCAAGCCTCAGCTTCCTCATTGCTTTCCAAACCATTTCGGACGCGCCATGAACTTCGCGGAACACAGGAAAAACCACCACATCAGGAAGTTGCATGCTATTGAAATAATAGAAGCTGCCGCTGGGAACAAGTAGCAGAGTCCGTTCCATTACATCACCTCTTTAGCATTCATCAGATTGGAAACCATTAGCGAACGGCGAGGATTATGTGTAGCAATCGCATGTCCAACGACACTGGACTGCTTATGTGTGAAATAGGAGCTGAGATAAATCGGGAACATCATGAGACCCGGATAGAACAAATACGTCTCGCTAACCGTGGAATTGATAAACATAAAAGCAAATACGGCAATAAGTATTTTCTTTGGTTCCCGTCGAATCATTGGATAGAAAATCATAATCATCATCGCCAGCCAGAAAATCACTCCATACACTGCGGCATAGGTCGCAATGCTAGCGGCAACTGCAGCTGGGTCAAATGAGTCTCGTATCGCATAGAATGCGTCAAAACCGATACCGAACGGGTCCATGGAAAGAGCCTTCAAACTAGCCATCACTGTAATCCAACGATATTGTCCCGTGCTATCCTCTAAATTGACACCACCGCCAATGCCTCCACCAAATAGCTTGTTCAGCACTTGAACATAAAGGAGACTCTCTTCCCCGCGAAGCAAATAATCAGTGATCAGCACCGCCGTAATGGCGACCACTAGCACTGCAAGCTTTTGTTTCAGCGTACGTATGCCTCGCTCTCTGCCACGCATAAAGAAGAAGCACAACAAGATGACCATCATAGAAAGATAACCGGTCGTCGACTGGCAAGTAATCAGTGTGAGCAAGACAATGACGGTCGCCGTACGATATTGCTTCTCGTTATCAAAATATAATTTCTTTTTCCAAAATAACAGGACGAATAAAACAGCATTGAGTACAATCTGATACACGCCAGGTTCAGTGTAGAAACCACAATTACGGGTTGCGTGTATTTCAAGATACGAGTAAAGCCAGAGTCCTTTTCCATGAAGCACAGTGGCCCATTGACCCGTCCCCAAGTTCTGCGTCCAGAATGATGTTGCAGGCCATGCATTCACCAGCGAAGGGTTAATGCAAAACGCCGCCCAAAATAGCACACTGATGATGCCAAAGAAACAAACAATTCTTACGAATCGGGTAAGAAACATTCTCCGATCAATAGTCATTGCGATATAGGTGACAACCAGCATCGCTGCGTTGGAAAGAAAACTTAGGGGCCCCACACCTCCTGTTTTCAATCGGATAACAATCGTTGCCAATGCAAGCAAAAGGCAAAACGACAGCACATAAACATTCCTATATTTTGCGCTCAACAACGCAAGCAGGGCATATATAGCAATAATCACGCCATACACCAATGTGGTATTCAGATAGCGTGACATCGCGCAGCTGCCCGGAATCAGTAACATAAGGTACAGCCACGCGTACTGGAGTGTTTTGGTCTTCGTTATGCGAATCATCAACACCTCTGGAAAAAACTAATTTCGACGCAAATTGCCGTTGAGCAATCTTCCATAATAAGTTTCGACACCATTGATTTCGGTGGGAAACTCTTGCTTCCATGTCAATTTGAACAATGATGTATCGGCAATTAATGACTCCCAATGACGCTCATTAAAGACATCACCTAAACACTTGAACAGGTCATCGCATTGTGGATTATTGGGGGTGATTGCTGCAAACGCCTCCTTAACCGCAGTGCAATGTCGTTGCACTAGTACGATTAAATAATCCAAGAACAAGTAGTCGACCATAAAATCATTTGTACGCCAATATTCAAGCAAGAAATCACGTATCACGGCAAATATCCAACGATGGTCGGCATCACATCCAAAAGAGTAATTTGCAAAATATCCCTGCGCCACACTTGCATGCAAATACTCGGGGCGCTTGATAGAGAACAATGGCTGGCCAAAACAGTCTTCAATATCGCCAGCGCAATAGAACGTCGCGTCCAACCACAATCCGCCATACTGAGCCAGCAACGATAAACGCAGCAAGTCCGACAAATGTGTGCGAGCAATAGTGCCTTCATGATATTTGCGCATCATCCAGTCAGGGAAGGTCACATAATCACGATAATTGTCCTCGGTAATCACAATCACACGTCGATCTCCCGCATATTCGCGAATCGATTCTACACAGCGTTGGACGATACGCGGAGCATGGTCAAGCCCTTGCCACCAGCATAACCAGATGCAACCTTTGAGTTCCTCCGGTACGGCTGGAAGATTTACCTTATAGCGATAGCCAGAAGCGAAATCTCCATATCGTTTCTCGAAATACTTAAGCAGTGTTTCATGCTTACGAATCAGACGACGACGCGCATTCGGCGGTTCCGCATACCCATTACGGCACATAATTTGGATATCCGCCTTAGCAATAAGCGTTTCCACTGCAGCCGGCCATGAAGTCAATTTCGCTATTTCCGCCGTAGATCGTATTTCCTCACCAATGCGGTGAAGATAGCGTCTAATGCTATTGTGAGCTCCCATTTCATTCCCTGCTTTTTTGCAATACCACGTCACTGACTTTTATGATTGATATATCCCTCGGTGGCATGATCCTTATGCTTGATAATGCAAGGATTGCCAATAACTACCGAGTGACTTGGCACGTCGCGATTCACAAAGGCCCTAGGAGCAATCATTACGTCGTTCCCGACCTTCACTCCTCCCACTATTGACGCATTGATTCCAATCCAAATGTCATCACCAAGCGTTGGAGCACCTTTTCTCTTTCCACGATTCTCCTGGCCAATAACAACCCCTCGATGGATATTGACATTCCGCCCAATAACGGCTTGAGGATTGATGGTGATGCAATAAGGATGTCCGATATACAGGCCACCACCGATAACCGTTTGATGGCTTAACTCGATGAAATTCCTCTGACGGCACCAGCGAAACAGCAGTCGATACACCAACTGCATAGGCTTGAACCTGCACTCTTGGCAACAACGAAATAACCGCTGGAATCTAGGCATTTTCTCAACGGCGTATCGATACTTATCCTGCTCGAGCAAAGTACCCATTGTTATCCTCAATCCTTTGCGAAAAAAATGGAAAATCAATGTTCCGTATCGAGGATTCGGGTAATCTTCAAAGCATCGCCCCACGCGGCTTTGGAGTCATAGGGCCGATCAGGGAATGCACCATATTTCAATTTGATGGAGAACCCATTCTCGGCAATAAACCGTTCCACCCTATCAGCAAGTTTTTCGGGCTTACCGGAACAGATATTGATAATCCCCAACACTTCATCCTGATTCACCGCCGCGGCAACTTGATGACAGAAATCGGGATAATCTAGAAAATCATACTGGTTCTGACCTGTGGTGAACGGGAACTCTTTCTTACCTTCGATCTCCGCCGCAACGATTTTTGAGAAAATGGAGCTGCCATATTGCGTATCGCTGACGATGTAATATCCACGAAGCCACTGGAACTTTACTTTGTTCTGCAACGCTATGGTCTGCAATGCGTTACGGAGCGCATCCTTGGCGATTCCATACATGCTCATCGGCCAGCATGGGGTGTGAGCGTTGATGCTGCCTTCATGGAATCCGATTTCATGCATCGATCCCATGCACGCCACTTGCTGGATTCCGGATTCGCACAGTTTTTTCAGGAATGCAACATGCTTAGGCAAATCCTCAAAGTGCGCATTCGAATTGTGTACAAAACCATCACGCCAAGCCAGATGCAACACCACATCGGGCTCGCCGAAGTACGTATAGGGATCTTCAATCGAAAAGATGTCTCCGGGCACGCAATGAGCCGCAGAATTCACATGGTCACAGGCGAAGTCTGTGGCGATTACCTCGTTTCCACGCTTAAGCAACTCATCAACCACACCGCGCCCTAAATATCCATTAGCACCGGTAACCAAAATCTTCATGATTTTCTCCTTGATATTCTTGATGTCTTATTTCTCTTTAATGGCCGAAAGCCACTGCTTCGAAATAGAGTCAACCGACAAACGTTCACGCAACCGCACGCCAGCTTTGCTAAAGCGTTCCTGCACACCAGTATCGCCTGCAATACTGCACATAGCCGTAACCATGCGCTCCTTGTTCCGAACCGGAACAAGATATCCATTTACGCCATTGTCAATGACCATGCGGGCCCCACCGATTGGGCAGTCCGTAGCAATCGTCGGAATTCCCAACGCAATAGCTTCAATCATTGAATTCGAGAGTCCCTCAAAATCCGAGGAAATGACAAACATGGCGGCATCGAAAATGCAGGCATGAACATCCTTCCGGAAGCCGCAGAAATGAACGCTATCGCCAACCCCTCGGGAAACTGCATAACGCTTTAGATCATTTTCCAGTGCGCCTTCGCCGTAAATCTCGAAGGTATAGTCGCAGAACCGTGTGCGGAATTCTGCAAACGCATCAATGGCGAGCGGCAAATTCTTCTGCTCATTCAAACGACAAACGGTAACCACTCGCTTGGATCGTTCACCTTCATAGCGTGGCAGCATGCTATTATTGAGAGGATTAAGAATCACACGGTACTTACCAGCCGCATATTTGGGGTAATACTCAAGTGCATCCTGTGTTTGGAATACCACGCAGTCCGCAAGAGCGTATAGCCACGGATGAATAGCCCTAACCAGCCGACGCTTTCCAAAAGCACGGTGTGGATCATTACGCTGGGAGATAATTATGCGGTTCCGCATACCAATTCCCGCTATTAGAGTGAACAAATTTTGACTATCCATGAAGGAAATAAATACCGTATTCGGCATCGCTCTCATCTTCGCCCGAATAGCTTTAATCTGATCAAGGGAATTCGGGTTGCTTTCCGCGCAGGATGTATCGACATGGACGCGCTTGTCCAAAGCATACGCGGTATGAGTGCTGTTAGTTAAGAACAACGTCACATCACATCCACTACGAGCGAATTCGCCAGAGAGAATAGAGACCACTCGTTCGGCACCGCCACCGTCCATAGTTGGCATAATGAAACATATACTCTCACCCATATCGATACGTCCTTGCTTATATTGGTATATGTGCTGTTTAGTCCCTGCGGAACAGGTCGCGGGTGTAGACCTTGTCCTTTACGTCATCGAGGCAAGAGTCATAACGGTTCGCGACAATGGAGTGCGAGCGCTTCTTGAACTCATCAAGGTCGTTGACCACTTCGGAGCCAAAGAAGGTAGAGCCGTTTTCGAGCGTGGGTTCATAGATGATAACCGTCGCACCCTTGGCCTTGATGTGCTTCATTACACCCTGAATGGAGCTCTGGCGGAAGTTGTCGGAGTTGGACTTCATGGTCAAGCGATACACACCAACCACGGTCTCATGTTCCTTGCTGGCATCCCATTCGCTGTTGGGGCCATAGGCACCAGCAAGCTCGAGTACGCGGTCGGCGATGAAGTCTTTACGGGTGGTGTTCGAATCCACGATCGCCTGGATGAGGTTCTCCGGCACGTCCTGGTAGTTGGCGAGCAGCTGCTTGGTGTCCTTGGGCAGGCAGTAGCCGCCGTAACCGAAGCTCGGGTTGTTGTAATGCGTGCCGATGCGCGGGTCGAGGCACACGCCGTCGATGATCTCGCGCGTGTTCAGGCCCTTCGACTCGGCGTAGGTGTCGAGCTCGTTGAAGTAGGAGACGCGCAGTGCCAGATACGTGTTGGCGAACAGCTTCACGGCCTCGGCTTCGGTGAAGCCCATGAGCAGCGTGTGGATGTTCTCCTCGATGGCCCCCTGCTGCAGCAGCTTGGCGAACGTCTCGGCCGCCTCGACGAGATGCCGGTCCTCCGGGTCGGTGCCGACCACGATGCGGCTCGGGTACAGGTTGTCGTACAGTGCCTTGGATTCGCGCAGGAACTCCGGGCTGAAGATGATGTTCCTGGAACCGGTCTTCTCACGAATCGACTTGGTGTAACCGACCGGGATGGTGGACTTGATAACCATGATCGCGCCCGGATTCACCTTCATCACCAGGTTGATGACGGCCTCCACCGCAGAGGTGTCGAAAAAGTTCTTCGTGCTGTCGTAGTTGGTGGGAGTCGCGATGATCACGAAATCGGCGTCGCGGTATGCGCTTTCACCATCCAGCGTGGCAGTGAGGTCCAACTCCTTCTCCGCAAAGTACTTCTCGATGTAATCGTCCTGGATCGGGGACTTACGGGCGTTGATCATGTCGACCTTCGCAGGAACAATATCCACCGCGGTAACCTGATGATGCTGCGCCAAAAGCGTAGCCAAGCTCAAGCCAACGTAACCGGCACCAGCAACGGCAATCTTCAATGAATCAAAATCCTTCATCTCTTTTTTCATCCTTTCTTGTAAAATATGTTATGAACTACGTGAATGACTGGAATAGCGAATCGAATGCCCTATTTATCAGAGTCATCGAGGTAGAAGGTCTTGTACCACTCGGCAAATCGACGCAAGCCTTCACGCAGCGGAGTTGAAGGTTTATAGCCAAAATCGCGTTCTAAGGCCGCAGTATCCGCATACGTGACCGGCACATCGCCTGGTTGCATGGGGACCAGCTCTTTATGAGATTCGAAGTCGTAATCTGCAGGAAGCACTTTGGCTCGTAGAAGCTCCTCCTGCAGAATAGTGACGAATTCGAGCAGGTTTTCCGGATGCCCGTTACCAATGTTGTACACCGCATAAGGCGGAACCGGCAGACCATCTTCTCCTGTCTGCTTCGAAGGCGCACCTTGCATCACGCGCAGAATGCCCTCAACAATGTCATCAACATAGGTAAAGTCACGTCGGCAATTGCCATAGTTGAAAATCTTGATTGTTTCTCCTGCGCGAAGCTTATTGGTGAAACCGAAATACGCCATATCAGGGCGTCCGGCAGGTCCATACACGGTAAAGAAACGCAGGCCCGTAGAAGGAATGTCATACAGCTTTGAGTAGGCATGTGCCAACAGCTCATCAGACTTTTTCGTAGCAGCGTATAGGCTCACTGGATTATCTACCTTGTCATCCGTGGAATATGGAACCTTCTTATTGGACCCATATACGGAGGAGCTAGATGCATACACAAGATGATCCACCGGATGATGGCGACAAGCCTCAAGAATGTTATAAAAACCAATCAGATTCGACTGAATATAAGCATCAGGATGCGTGATGGAATATCGCACACCAGCTTGAGCGGCAAGATTCACCACAACGGTAGGTCGGTATTGCTCGAATACATCATTTACTGCGTCTTTATCTGCCAAATCAGCTTTGATGAAAGTGAACCCTTCATAATGAGAGAGCTGGTTAAGGCGATATTCCTTAAGACGCACATCGTAATAATCATTTACATTATCGAAACCGATAACATGAATCCCTTCAATAGAATCAAGCAGTTGCTTTGCAAGATTCGAGCCGATGAATCCCGCAGCGCCAGTGACCAGTACAGCGGCATTATGCAAATCAATTGTGTTCTTCATTTCTCCTCCTCGACATCCCTTTGCTGGGTTGGAATCTGCAAACAGCGCATGTATAGTTCCCCAAGAGAACGGATATAAAGGCTTTGTTGAGCTCTGCGATTGATATAGTCGCCGCATTCCTGTTGCATGACTGCATATTCATCACCATTGAGTGCTGACGCTTGCAATAGATGGTTTGCCAAATCATCTAACTGCCCGGATTCAAACCTGAATCCGGTTTTCCCTTCCACCACAAGCTCGGGAATTCCTCCGATATTCGCGCCGATTATTGGAGTCTGCGCTGCCAGGGATTCCAAACCTGAATAAGGCATGTTCTCCCGCCATTCGGAGCACAGCACGCTGAAGCGAGCATTGCCAACCTCGCGCTGAAGATCCTCTCCGGTCTTGTAGCCAAGGAGTTTGATACGGCGTTCAGCTTCAGGGCCGGCTGATTTGATGAGATTTTCGATAGCCTGGCGCTCAGGACCATCGCCGACGATATGCAAGGTCCAATTGGCTGGGAGGAGTTTGCTGCCTGCAACCCCACTATTCATCAAGCCTGCAGCCCGCAGGAACGCCCTCACCAATGTAAGGATGCCTTTTTCTTTGGAAAGTCGACCAAAGAACAAGAAATACGGCTCAACGGTATTGAACTTATTCGTGTTGGCTACCTTATGCGCCATGTCCATTTGGCTGGTGGTCAGGAAGTTCTGCATGGCCACGGTTCTGCCGGCATATCCACCCTCATCCAGCTTGTGCTTCATGAATTCACTGGGGGCGATGATTTTGTCGATCTTGTCGTAGGAATGATGGTTCTTCAGGAATTCCGCTTCAAGGAACGCCAGACCACTCTTCGCTTTCGATCCTTTCACACAAGTTTTCTTCACCGCATGGAAGAAGTGACAGTCAAGGCAATCGTCGCAAACCTTGCCGGAACCGTCCACCATCGTGTAAGCCGGGCACAGCAGAATATAGTCGTGCGCTGTATACACCACCGGAACACGGTGCTTCTTCAAATAAGGCGCATCCAGAATCGACAAAGTGAGCTGGCGATGCACATTATTTATATGAATAATGTCTGGCTGGAATTCTTCGAGCAGCGCCTCAAACTTGCGCTTCGCTTCGAAGGAATACACCAACGTCGCCGCTTCCTTCACTTTTTTGAACGCGGAAATCTTGCCGACGTAGTCCTTTTCGGATACGAAATACTTGCTCCAATAACTCGGCTCATTGTTTGGGTGCTGCATGGAGAAGAACGCAACCTCATGGCCGAGTGCTTTCAATCCCTCCGCAAGCGCGAAGAAATATGTTTCAGCACCGCCTTTGCGGTAGAAATATTTGTTGACCAGTAAAATCCTCATTTATCTGCTCCTCGGTAGAGCTTGAGGGTCGCTTGAACAACCTTGTCCCAGCTATAGCGGCCAGTGATATAGCCGGCCGCGCCGGTCTTGATTTTTCGTACCTTACCCACGTCTACGAGCAACTCACCGAGTTTGTCGGCCAAATCGTTCACATCGCCATGTCGGAACGTGACTCCATGCATCATTCCGGACTCATCACACAGCACATCAGCACATTCAGCGATATTGGAGGTCAGGCAGCAGCAGCCGTAAGCCAATGCCTCCAATAGGCTCATTGGCATACCTTCCAAATCACTGGGCAATACATATATGTATGCGTTGCTATACAGTTCTTCGAGTTCACGTCCTTCAATAAACCCGGTCAGAATAATGCGCTGATCTCCGGTAGCGGCCTGCTTAATCGACTCGTAGTATTCGGCGGAATCCGATGCGCCGCCCGCGATCACGAGCTTCTTGTCAGTGTCTAATCGCTTGAACGCTTCGATGAGGTAATGCACGCCCTTTTCCGGTACGATGCGTCCCAAGAACAGAATGTAGGAATCCTTCTCCAGACTCCACTTGTCAGCAATCACGTCAGGAGAAACGGATTCTACCGGCGCAATGCCGTTGGGAATGAAACGTGTCTCCCGCCCGTATGTGTCTTTGAAATACTGCTGCACACCACGGCTCAGCACGATTACCTCGTCCGCACATTTCGCGGCAGTGCGTTCACCAAGCTTCAGATACATGGAGGCGAACCTGCCCCACTTCGCACGCTGCCAATCCAGACCGTGAATCGTGGCGACCGTACGGATGCCGGCCCAATGCGCCAGACGAAGCGGCACGCACGGGCCCTCCGCATGGTAGTGGATCACATCCGGACGGGCCTTGATCGCCTTCAACGTGGCGAAGAAAGAGGACGTGAGGGCGGCCAGTCCCTTGGCGTCGATGGTCGTGACGGGAATGACCTTCACTCCCCGGTACATATACGGCTTGTCGCTGGTGCTCGACTGGTTGTCGAACTCCTCGCCGGCCACGTTGTGGCCTTTGCGGTTGTACACCACGACCTGCTCCCCGCGTGCAACCATACGTGTAGCCAGTTCGTCCACAACAATCTCAATGCCACCTTCGCGAGACGGAATGCGTTTGTGGCCGATGAACGCGATCCTCATGGCCTCAGTCCTTCTTCGTTTTCTCGCTCTTTTTGTGCTGGATTTGGCGCTTCTTGCCGTTGTCGTCGGACTCGTCGCCGTAGTAGTAATAGCCACCCTTCTGGGGCTTCTCCGTCTCGCCGTAATTCATGGCCAAGCCCACGGGATCGATGCTCAGTGTGCTCAGTTCGTGCCCGGTCTGCCGGAGCAGTTTCTTTTCCGTCACTCCCAAGCCGGCCACCAGCAGCAGTTCTGGCCCTTCCTTGGCGAATACGGCGGCATCATTGGCCACCTGCATGGGGGCGGTATCGATAATCACATAGTCATAGGCTCCGGAAACCTGCTCAACCAGTGCCTTCATAGCGCGGGAATTCAGCAGAATGCTGGGGTTCATGGTTTGTTTTCCAGCAGGAAGCACGTGGAAGTTCGGCTTCCAGTAGCGTTGAATCGCATCATGCGACGATACACGGTTGGTAATCAGATGGGTCAAGCCCACTGCACCCTCAATGCCTAGGGCCTTGCTCACCGAGGGGTTGCGCACATCGGCGTCGATCAGCAGTACCTTGCTGCCGTTTTCGGCGAATGCAGTCGCCAGGTTCACGCTCAGCGTGGTCTTGCCTTCGGACGGGCCGGTGGAAGTCACCACAATTACATTGGATAACGGCTCATCGGGCAGCACGAACATCACATTGGTGCGCAGGCGTCGAATCTCTTCTGCCTCGCGGGAGGCCGGGCGGGAGATAATCACCGGCGACGTACCGGCATAAGCCTCATTGCGGCTCAGCGACCCCAGTACGGGAGCATCGATAACAGCGGTAACATCAGAATCGCGGCGCACACGGGTGTCCAGCAAATCCTTGATAAAGGCAACCACGATGCCGAGAATGACACCGACCGCAAGACCTGCCGCCAAATTGAGCTTGACGTTAGGTGAACTGGGGGAAGCCGGAGCGTACGCCTGCTGCACCACAGTTAGGTTGACGGGAGAGATGATCTTATCGCCCTCATCGCTGTAAATCGTGGAAGTAACCTGTTTTCTCAGGTTTTCGGCAACCGAATTGGCAATGCTGGACGCCTGCTTCGGGTCTGGATCATTAACCGAAATATCCACCAGCATGGTGCCATCCGGGTTGGAAGCGGTAACGCTCTCAGCCAATTCCTTTACCGTGGTGTCAAGACCCAAATCATCAATAACCGGCTGCAATACAGACTCGGTTTTTACCAACTGCGGATACGTTTGAATCTGGCTATTGATGTAATTGGCGCCAGAGCTCAGCTCGCTTGCATTGCTGGATGCGCCCGACGCAGCCGCTGAACTGCGATAAGTGGCCAAGAATTCGGAAGTTGCGGTGTATTGCGGAGTGCGGGTAAAGGTGTACGCGCAGATTGCCACCATCACAATGACCAGCGTGACCACTGCGGTAATCACATGCTTTCTTACCGCATTGAATAAATCGAGAATGGTGACTCCATTACCGTCCTGCACCTGTTCAGCTTCATCCACAGCTATGCTCCGTTCTTCCTTATTCACGGTTCCACCTTAATGTATAGGGGTTGCCCCTTTAATCAACCAAGGGGGTCTGTCTCAAAATCATTTCATTTTCATCGGCCGCGGGACTGGCCAGCACATGCACCGTGGTCTCGAAACTTTCCCCCGGCCGCAATGTCACGGTTTTCACACCCACCGTCAGTCCATCGTGCACAGCGAACTGATCGAAATCCTGGGTCCAATCCACAATGCGCCCTTCATCGGGGGCGTAGACGTACAGCACCGTTTCGATCTCCCCCGTACGGGGGTTGCCGTTATGGTCATAGCCGCGCAACAGATCCGGAGCGGCATTCACCTCGGCGGCATCGGCCGTATTCGTCAGTTTGATGTGAACGGTGTATTGCTTGGCGCCACTGGGATAGGTTTTGTCATATGTACTGGTCACTTCACGCTTCAGGTACCAGTCCATCTTGCCCATGGTGGCGTCGTTGAAGTACACGCCCGTAACCGAATGAGCCGGGTTCGACTGCAATTCGCCGGCGATGGTCGTACCCGAGATACGCTGCTGCTCGCCCTCATGAGCACTCCATACATACAGATGGCCGTCGGATACGGACTTCTGGAACGTTTGCACCAGCTGCTGATTCTTGCCGTCCACATTCTTGAGCACATGAGTGAAGATCTCACTGGCCGCCATCGTGAAGAAGTCGGTTTGCTCCGCCTGCGTATCGGTATCAATATAAATCTGGTTCAGAATTCGCTGCTCGGCATTGTCGCCGCTCATCACCGTGCCGTCGGAGAGCGTCACGGGGCCGGCAACCTTCAATAACCGCTGCAGGAACACCGGGTCCACGCTGATGACGCCATCCACACCGTCATGACCGGCTCGATGCCAGATCTGACGCGCGATATCAGCGACGCGCGGGAAATCGGGAGTGAAATTGATGTCCGGATAGTCCGTGGCCATCTTGGTGGAGAAGAGATTGCGTTCTTCCGCCGTCAGTACGCTCGCGGCTTCATCCTGGCTGAACAGACCATTCCGAGGCGGATCGCCGAACGTACTCATGCTGATTTTGCCTGTATCGACGGTGAGCGTGGCCCACGCAGTTGGAATGCCTCCCGTGGCACGCAGCTCAGCATTGTTCTGTGCCAGCACCAGGTAGGTTCGCGGGCCTCTGCCGCTACCACCTCCATCACTGCTATCCAAGTCGAACATCTTGGGCAGCACATCCGTCAGCCGACTGGCCGTATCCGTCAGGCTGGCAAGCTCCTTGAACTTGCTACGCCCCTGCTGCACCGCCTCGGTAATCTGCGGAATATGCGTATCACCAATCTTGCCCATGTCTACGCTGGCATCCGCCACTACTCCATTGGCGGCGGCAAGATCCTGAGTCACGCTGGCCATATCCCCCAGCTGAATCGTGCCGTCTTTGATACCGATGCTGTTGAAATCCAAGGCCTGTGCCGCCTTGGCAAGCTTCGGCAATGCGTTGTTCGACACGTCTTCCAAAATGTGCACCATGTCTCGCGCGGCCTTCACGTCAGAACCGTAATAGGGCACCAATGTGGCCAGTTTCCATACCGGCTGCTTGGTCTGCGCATACGTAGCGTCGATATGCTGGGAGAATGCTTCAATGCTGGCTTGCGCTTTGTCGGTGTCGCCGGCTTGAACTTGTGATTGGATGCGGCTTGCGGCCTGAATCGCTGCTTCCACTTCATTTTTCGCTTTGAGCGCGGAAAGGCCGAGCCACGCCGCGAGCGCTGCAATAATCAACAGCAGTGCGCCGATTACAATCAGCACCATCCGAATGCGCTTTTTGCGCTTGATCCGCCTGATATGTTCATGGCTCATACGCCGGCGGTGCTTACGCCGTTCTGCCGCTCGGACGTCTTCAGCAAGTACCTCGGGGTCAACATACGGCTGTATCACTTGGCGATCATCCGCGTTTTTCGACCACTCGGAGGGTGCCGGCGGCTGAGGTATTTCTGGTATGTTCGAATCAGTCATAGATATATCGACTTATCTTTCTGTAATCACGTTCAAGGGCGGGGCGGCAAGGGCGCGGCAAGACTGAAGCAGCGAAACGGGAAGGAATCAGTACGCTCCCTTATGGCTCAGCACTGCACCCACCGTGCGGAACAGCAGCACGATGTCTCCCATAATCGACCAGTTCTGCACGTAAGCCACATCAAGGGCCTCGCTTTCCTCGGCGGACAGATCGGAGCGGCCGGACACTTGCCACGGACCGGTGATGCCGGGCTTGACCAGCATGCGGGTGGCGTACAGACGGTTGTAACGGGCATATTCCTCAGGCAGCGGCGGGCGCGGCCCCACTACGGACATATCGCCCATCCATACGTTGAGGAACTGGGGCAACTCGTCAATGGAGAAGCGGCGAATGAAGTGCCCCACCTTGGTGATGCGTGGATCGTTCTTCATCTTGAAGATGAAGCGGTCGGTCTGACCGGTTTCTTTTGCGAGCTCCTTCTTGAGCGCGTCGGCGTTCACTACCATCGAGCGGAACTTGTACATCTGGAACGGCTTGCCGCGCAGGCCCATACGGGTCTGCTTGTAGAACACCGGTCCGCCGTCCGTGACTTTGATGGCGATCGCCACCGGAATGGTGATAATCAGCGAACAGATGATCGCTAGCGAAGAAATCACCAAATCAAACAAGCGTTTGGTCAAACGGCGGGCTGGCGTGTACTGCGCAAGACGTTGCGTGATAATCGTGGTGCCTTGGAT
>ERZ894232.1380-NODE-1380-length-23315-cov-12.326999_pt1 | contig 23315 bp, 17 predicted proteins | sample MGYA00380296_ERZ894232 | MGnify/ENA primary metagenome ERZ894232 (study PRJEB32331, sample SAMN06328433) | human gut metagenome | biome: human gut microbiome; feature: stool | host: Homo sapiens | collected 2014-08-14 ... | reverse complement strand
GACTTGTTTTTACTCACCACTTGCAGAAGTGGGAGTCTTCTCGACTGAGATAAAAAACCTGTGGCAGAGGTTACTCCACCACAGATCTCAAAAATCTACATTTTTTTATTATTTATTTCTGCCACAGCATTTTTTGTATTTCTTACCGCTTCCGCATGGACACGGATCGTTCGGATATACTTTTGTTTCTTTTACAACAGTGCCGGATTTCTTCTGCTCTGTGTATAACTGTTTTAATTTTTCCTCAGAGAAGATCTCTTTCCACTGTGGAAGCTCGTATAACCAGTCAGCCTTTGCTTCTACCATGTTTTTGTATAATTTTTCTTTATCGAAAGCAAGACTCACATGAGAATCTTCTGTCAGATCTTCCAGGTTGTTCGGAGTAACAAGACTCTCGTCGATACCATCCAGAAATCCTACCATAGCCATTACTTCGATCTCGAAACGCTCTGCCAGTTCTTTGACAGTTCCTTCTACTGCTTCATCCGGATTGGAGAGAAGTTTCTCATATACACTTTTCTCGATTGCGAAGTAGCGGCTCCAGAAATTCTGCAGCTGACCCCTATCTGCTTTTTCATTAAAGGCAATTGCCTGCCAATCCTGTAATAATCCCATTATTTTTACCACCTTTTATTTTTTATTCATAAGTGCGATTTACTGCATGTTTTAGTATACCTCATATACACAGTGTTTGTAAACTGAATTTTTTTGAATAAATCTGCTACCTGTGGTTATACTTCAAACAGGCGGCAGATTCGACTTGAATTACCCCCATACAGTTTGCCGCCGGGCCGGCTTTCCGGCACAAAAGACAAGTTTTTTAACTTATCCTCCCCTATTATTGTGAGAAAGTTCTCTCTTTCCCACGAAAAGATACCGCCACTGATCTGCTGACCGGTGACGGTATTTTTTATCTCAGTCGAGAAGACTCCCACTTCTGCAAGTGGTGAGTAATATCTGTTTTACTTATTATTCCGGAAATATGCCTTCGACTTCCTACTTTCTGTAAGCAAGTGCATTCCAACGCAGTTCGTTCTTTAACTGGCGGATGGTTGTATCTTTGTCAATGTAAACAGCTTCAATACCCATAGCATCTGCCCAGTCTCCCATCTGCTCTGCTGTCAGATCGTAAGAGAATGCAGTATGATGCGCACCGCCTGCGAGGATCCATGCTTCCGCACCTGTAATCAGATTCGGCTGCGGCGTCCAGAATGCAGTTGCAACCGGAAGCTTCGGCATCGGTTTTTCTGTTTTCTTGCAGTCCACATCGTTGATGAGCAGGCGGAAACGATCGCCCAGGTCAATCAGGGAAGTTGCAATACCCGGACCAGTCTTTGCCGTAAATACCAGACGGGCAGGATCTTCTCTGTCACCCATGGAAAGTGGCTGCTCCTTGATGCTGATCGGACCATCTGCAATACTTGGGCAGACCTCCAGCATATGTGCTTCCAGTATGCCTTCTTTTCCCGGAACCAGATTATAAGTATAATCTTCCATAAAGGAAGTTCCTTTTGCATCTTTCATGCCCTGAGTCATAATCTTCATGACACGGACCATTGCGGCTGTCTTCCAGTCACCTTCTCCGCCAAATCCGTATCCTTTTTCCATCAGACGCTGGATAGCCAGTCCCGGCAGCTGTTTTAATGCACCCAGATCTCCGAAATGCGTAACGATGGCCTGATAGTTTTTCTCCTCCAGGAAACGTTCAAATCCAATCTCAATGCCAGCCTGTACTTCTACATGTTTACGGAATTCTTTCTCATCTCTTCCTTCTAACAGGATCTGATACTTGCTGTAATATTCCTCTACCAGTGTATCGATATCAGCCTGGGAAACTGCTGCAACTGCCTCTGCAATCTCATTTACCGGATAAGCATCTACTTCCCAGCCGAATTTAATCTGTGCTTCTACTTTGTCACCCTCAGTAACGGCAACATTTCTCATATTATCTGCAATTCTCATTACACGGACATGGCTGCTTTCTACAATACCAACTGCGGTACGCATCCAGGAACCGATTTTTTTCTGAACTGCTTCATCTTCCCAATATCCTACTACGATTTTACGCTCCATACCAAGACGGCTGAAAATATGACCATACTCACGGTCACCGTGTGCAGACTGGTTCTCATTCATGAAATCCATGTCGATCGTATCATATGGAATCTCACGGTTGAACTGTGTGTGCAGGTGAAGCAGCGGTTTTCTGTACTCCTGCAGACCAAGGATCCATGATTTTGCAGGTGAGAATGTATGCATCCACGTGATGACACCGGCACAGTTTTCATCGTTATTTGCCTCGTTAAATGTCTGACGGATCAGTGCGTTTGTGATCAGAGTCGGTTTCCAGACAACTTCATATGGAAGATTTCCGGATGCATTCAGTGCATTTACGATGATTTTTGCATGCTCGGCCACATGCGCGAGACATTCATCTCCGTATAAATCCTGAGAACCGGTACAAAACCAAAACTTATAATTTTTCTGCTGAATCATAATCATATTCCTCCTTATAAAATGCTTCTACATATTTAAATCCTGTATTTTTCATTCTGAAAATTGTAATTGTTGCATAACATATCTGCTATATTTTTCACAAATCCTATTTTTCAACATTCCCCTGTCCATAGTAGGCATTTGCACCATGTTTGCGGTAGTAATGCTTGTCCTGCAGTTCCTGCGGCGCCGGCTGATTCTGCGGATTGATCATTTCACAGCGAGCTGCCATCTTTGCCACTTCTTCCAGAACGACTGCATTGTGCACTGCCTCATGAGCATCCTTACCCCAGGTAAACGGACCATGATTCTTGCACAATACCGCCGGAACAGCGGTGTAATCTTTGCCACGACGTTCAAACTCATCTGCGATCAGCACACCCGTATTGTATTCATATGCCTCGTCAATCTCTTTTTGGGTCAGATTGCGGACACATGGAACTTCCCCGTAAATATAATCCGCATGCGTGGTTCCATAACATGGAATATCACGCCCCGCCTGTGCCCAGCTTGTTGCCCAGGAAGAATGGGTATGTACAATACCGCCAATCTCCGGGAAACGATTGTAAAGTACCACATGAGTAGCCGTATCGGAAGAAGGATTATAGCGTCCTTCTACTTTATTACCCTGCAAGTCAACAACAACCATATCCTCCGGTGTCAGCAGATCATATTCTACTCCGCTCGGTTTGATAACAAACAGACCCGATGCACGGTCAATGCCGCTGACATTTCCCCAGGTAAATGTCACAAGGCCATAGTTAGGAAGCATCATATTTGCCTCATAAACCTGTTTCTTTAATTCCTCCAGCATGATAAAATCCTCCTATCTTCCACTCCTGTGTCTATACAAAATGATCAAAATTTACGATCTGACTTATCGTATTTTTTATCGCAGCTGTTCTACTGCCGCACGCTCAATGGCAAGACCCTTTTTATAATCTGTCATAAACTGTTCAAATCCTTCCACATCGGCTGCATCCGGCTGTATCACACTGCCTTCCTCGCCATGGAATACTTTTGCATTCAGATATTCCGGAAGTGTCTCACCTTCCGCTTTCTGTTGCATATACGATGCAAGAATTGCAATTCCCCATGCACCGCCCTCACCGGCTGTCTCCATTACGAACACCGGAGTCTGCATTGCAGCTGCCATAATTCGCTGTCCTACCCCTTTGGTCAGGAAAAGACCACCATGGCCCAGCATCTTGTCAATCTGCACTTGCTCTTCTTTTACCAGAATATCCATACCCACTTTCAGGGCACCGAGGGAAGTCATCAGATGCACCCGCATAAAGTTTGCCAGGCTGAACTTGCTGTCCGGTCTGCGGACAAACAGCGGACGTCCCTCTTCAAATCCGGTAATACTCTCGCCCGAAAAATAATTGTATGCAAGAAGACCGCCACAGTCTGCATCGCCTTCTAACGCTTTACGGTACAGTGTTCCGTAAAGTGTATCCATATCCGGTTTCACTCCGAAAGCTTCCATAGCTTCCCCAAACAGTCCGACCCATGCATTCAGGTCAGACGTACAGTTGTTGCAATGGACCATTGCCACTGGCTTTCCGTCCGGTGTAGTCACCATATCAATTTCTTCATAATATTTAGAAAGTGCCTGTTCCAGAACAACCATAGCAAATACACTGGTACCTGCAGATACGTTTCCGGTACGGACTGCCACACTGTTGGTCGCTGTCATTCCAGTGCCTGCATCTCCTTCCGGCGGACAAAGCGGAATACCTGCTTCCAGATCACCGGACGGATCCAACCATGCCGCACCTGTTTCCGTAAGAATGCCTGCCTGCTCGCCCGCTACCAGTACCTCAGGGAAGATTTCCCGCAGTTTCAATGCCACGCCCTGTTCCTGTAGTAATGCATCAAATTTATCGACCATGCTCTGATCATAGTCATTCTGCGTGGAATCAATCGGGAACATACCGGATGCTTCTCCGACACCTACGACTTTTTCTCCGGTCAGCATCCAGTGGATATAACCAGCCAGCGTCGTCACATACTGGATTTCAGCCACATGTGGCTCTTTATTTAAAATTGCCTGATACAGATGTGCCACACTCCAGCGCTGCGGGATATTAAAAGAAAGCAGTTCCGACAGTTCTTTTGCCGCATCCTCTGTCATCGTATTTCTCCATGTACGGAACGGTACCAGAAGTTCATTGTCTTTATCAAATGCCATGTATCCATGCATCATACCACTGAAACCCATGGCAGCAAGCTGTGTCAGTGTCTCGCCATATTTTTCCTTTACATCCTGTTTCAGTCCCGCATAACAGTCCTGCAATCCTTCCCGGATATCCTTCAGACTGTAGGTCCAAATCTGATTTTCAAGGCGGTTCTCCCAGCCGTGACTGCCGGATGCGATTGGATTGCCCTCCGGATCTACCAGAACTGCTTTGATCCTGGTGGAGCCAAATTCCATACCAAGTACTGCCTTTCCGGATCGGATCACCTCTGCAATTTTTTCACGTTCCATCTGTTTCCCCCTCCATCACTATGTTTTCGTATCATTTTCTTATGTTCTTATCATAAAACATTTCTGTCAAAAGCAAAAGAAAATTATTATCCAATTTATAGACATTTATTATCTTGTCAGTTACAATAATAGTAATTTACAAAAACAGATCTGCCAAAACAGGTATAAATGTCATCGGCATTCATACCACGGGATGCGTATCATGCAACACACAACATACACTTTTGCGCATTTTGGCTAATCTATGGGAAAATGTATTCGGAGGGAAATCGTATCGATGCTTGCAAATTTTGAGAAAAGAGCTTACAACGGAACAGAACGGGTCTGGACCGGCCGCTATCGCAATCTGCACAATCTTCCACACTGGCATCTGGAGAACGAGCTGATCTGTGTGGAGCAGGGACAAGTCACCGTCTCCCATAACCATCAGGAATATCTGCTGACCAAAGGCGATGCCATCTTTCTTGGCAGTGGAGAAATCCACTATATTAAAAGTGATCCGGATAGTATCACCGCCATCACATTATTTGATGCCGCACTCACTGCAAGTCTGACCAACTGCTGCCAACTCTGTTGTGCAAAATTATCTACTGACTATGATATTCTGCACGTATTCTCGCAGATTCAGGAAGAACTGCAGCAACGCAGACCGTTTTTCGAACAGCAGACCTGTCTGCTGCTCCTCCAGCTTATGATCCGGATCTTCCGGGAAGAGACAACAGTGCCAATGACCGCCGAGCCGGAACATTCTTCCATCTCCAATTACAAAAATCTGCTGGCAGAAATCGAAAAAAACTACTGTTACATCACATTTTCGGATGCGGCTTCTTTCATGGGACTTTCCGAACCTTATTTTTCGAGGTTTTTCCGTAAGATTTCCGGCATGACATTTTCCAGATATCTGAACACAGTGCGGCTGGAACATGCTATCGCCATGCTGCAGGATCCCACACAGAAACTGTCTGTGACTGAAGTTGCCTCCCGGTGTGGCTTTGACACAATCCGTCACTTTAACCGGGTATTCCGTGACATCACAGGCATGACGCCAAGGGAACTCCCCCAGAATTATGTACCGGACTTCAAGCCCATCTGCCGGATCGAGGACGCGTTTAATCCCACATTGCAAAGTTCGGAACTCTTGACGCAACCGCTGGAATAAGCTAAGCTATGTTTATGCAAAAGAAATAGAAATGGAGAATTTACGATATGAAAAAACTAAAACAGATCACCGCCCTCATCGGTGTCATTGCTCTGGCCGGACTCTATGTATCCACGCTGGTACTGGCACTCATCGGCAGTGAGCAGTGCATCAATCTGCTGAAAGCAGCTGTCTATGCAACCATCGTTCTTCCGGTGCTGCTCTGGGCATATTCCTTTATCTACCGCATGGTCAGAAAAGATACGAAGAATCATATGTCATCAGAAACGTCCGGCTCTGCTGATGCAGATACAAAGAAACCAGCGGATAAATAACACAAAAATCCAATAAAAAGAGACAGGAAACAAAACAAACTTTGAGGAGACACCTCATCCTCTATTTTGCTTCCTGTCTTTTTTTGTAGCCGGGAAATCCTGTTTTCTGCTTTTGAAATTTCATTATTTCAAAATTTCATATTCCTCTTTATTTCCTGTCCTTACTACTCAACACCATCTACGGATATATCAGAACCATCACTGCTATTTTCACTGATGTCATCACTCTGTACATCTGTCTGATCACCCGTCGTATTTTCTGTAGTATCCGTTGCATCTTCCGTTTCATCTACGGTCAAATCATCCACACTCTTATTCAGTGTTGTATTGACATAACTGCTTCCGACGAGATACACATTGGCATCATCACTGATCTGTACATATGTTCCGCCAATGATTGCATTTGTGCTGCCAAAAGTAAGTGTTTTTTCACTTCCATCAGCAAACGTAAGAATTGCCTGCATGGATGGCTCATCCAACCCGTACTGTGCGATATCTGCCGGGCTTTCTACGGTATTGTCCGCTGTCATACTTCCAAGAGAGGACAGCATTGTTTTCATCTTGTCACCGTCAATAACTGCCGCCGTGTCCGACTCACAGTGCCATGTAGCATCGTTTTCTGTAAATGCCAGCCACTCACCATCTTTTTCGTAAGCAATTCCGGTAACATCATCTGAAGAAAACTGCAATGCGTAAACTTTCTCCGCCTCTTCCTTCTGTGCTGCTTTTTGGTCCTGATTCTTCTGAAATCCTTTCATGCCGGCAGTGGCCGCCACAAAGGCAGCCAAGACCACCAACAAAAGGATCCATTGTTTTTTTCTCATAAAACAGTCCGTTCCTTTCCTATTATGCACGCCGTCTGCGATACCAGATTACAATACCTGCTATGATCAATACGATTGGAAGCACCATAACCAGCAATGTTTCACTCATGATCGCAACGGACTGGTTTACAGACAGATTCGAATAGGTATACTGTTTTGCATCAATAGAAACTGCGGATTCTGCAGCGGATGTACCACTGAAAATGCCTTTGAACAGTGCAAGATTCTGTCCGGCAACGACGGAATCCGCATCCTGGGTGAATACCAAAGAAGATCCCACAATGGTAATATCTGCTCCTGTCTCACTATCCGTCACGTTCGCTGCCAATGTAAACTGACCACTCTGATCTGTTGCTTCTTTTTCAATGGAACGGATATTCGCCACGTCCGTTTTGATATAGGCACTGTCAGAAGATGTCAGCAAATCTGTCCACTCCAAGGTATCCGGATGCTCTCCGGTATTGCTCAATGCCTGTGCATAGGGCAGAAATACATATTTGTCAACTTTTGAAGTCTGTGTCGCACTCTTGACATCCGGCAGCAGATAGAACGGATACTGGTAATAATGTGTATTGTCAGAATCCATTACCATTCCGCTTGTTACACTGATATCATAAGCAGCCAGAACACTGTCAAAATTCGGTGTATCTGCGGTTTTATTATAAGCTGTCGTAATCAGTGCTTTACCGCCTCCAGCCAGATAAGTGCTGATTTTTGCTGCATCATCTGCGGAAAAATCCGCTGTCGGACCGTTGATAATGATTGCTTCTGCATCATCCGGAACTGCATCCTGCTGCAACAATGTCAGTTCTTCCACCGCAATATTCATTTTTTCCAGAGCAGACTGGAAGCTGCTGTCCAGCGAAGACTCCCCATGTCCGGTGATCACATACACCTTCGGTTGATTGTCGCCGGTGACATAACTGATGGCACTCGTCAGCTGACCTTCTCCATCATAAGCAGATTTTGTCTGCGTGTAAGTAGAATAATCTACGGAATACTCATACAGATCGCTGGCGTCTATTACCTTCGACTTTTCTCCACTGACCACAATGATACTTCCGTCTGATGGTGCGGCATCTGTATAAGAAGAGTAGAAATTCGGAGAAACCGCAGGATCTACATACTCCACTTTAATATGGGGAGATTCATCTTCATAGTTTTCCAGTGTACGAACCACGGTATCATCCGCACTGTTCTCTGCTGAAAGTACATACAGTGTCACATCCTGTTTCAGATTGTTTATCAGTTTTACACTGTCATCCGTCAGTGTATACAGATTCTGTGTGGTCAGATCCACACTTTTTACTTTTTCCGGAAGCTGTCCGGCAAATACATTTACTGCTACTGCAACGGCAATTCCGATCACTACAAAACTGGAATTAAATACACCACGGCGGATCTTCTTTGCGCTTACAGACCAGCGATGCTTCTGTACCACCTGACAGGTCAGGAACAGAAACAGCAACGTACCGCTGACATAGTAAATAATTCCGGCCACATCCAGCATACCGTTACTGAAATTATTCAGTGCACTGGAAGTAGACAGACAGTTCAGCACTTTCGTCAGTGTATTTCCACTGGAGGAAATAATGCTTGTGATTCCCTCCATCATATAGCCGATAAACAATAACGCAAAGGATAATACTGCTGCAATCACCTGACTCTCTGTCAAAGAAGAGACAAAGACACAGATGGAGATGGACAGACAGCCATACAGCCACAGACCGAGGATGGCAGCATAGCTCTCCGCCATCGGTATGCTGCCAAACCGAGACAGCAGCAACGGGCACAGACAGATAGCTCCGACTACGATAGAAAACACCAGTACCAGCGCCAAAAACTTACCGAGAATTACTTTCGGAACAGAAACCGGTGATGTATACAGCAACTGATCTGTTTTCGTCCTGCGGTCATCTGACATGCTGCGCATTGCCAGGATTGGAATAATGATCAGCAATACAAATGCCACATTATTCAGGGAATAGGAAAGATACGGTGTTCCGTAAATCAGGTTGTTAGCTACAAAATATAAATTAAACACAAAGAAAAATGCTGCCATGAAAATCCATCCGATCACGGATGTAAAGTATGCCTTCAGCTCTCTTTTTAATATTGCGATCATGCCTCACGCACCTCCTCATTTCCAGTCAGCTCCAGGAATACATCTTCCAGCGTCTTCGTATTAACTTTTTGTTCCAACAATACCACATCATGTTCCACGCAATAACGGAATACCGTCTCGCGCAGATCACAGTTTTCTCCGGCAATAAGAGAAAGATGAAATTCTGCTGCTTCGTCGTTCCTTTCTCCGGCATCAGAATCCATAGTTTCTGCCGCATCTGCAAGATCATTTTTCGAAGACTCCACAGATTCCTCCGGAAGTTCCCGGACGATCCTACACTCCTGCACACCATCCAGTGTATGAAGTTCTTCCAGCTGTTCTTTCGTGCCGCGCACTGCCACGTCCAGCTGCTGGGCACCGCTCATACGGCTTTCCAGATGTTCCATAGAATCGCTGGCAACCAAGGCTCCTTTTGAAATAATAAACACATGATCGCACACGGCACTGATCTCCTGCAAAATATGGGAACTCAGAATTACAGTATGTTTTTCTTTCAAAGAGCGGATCAGATCACGGATCTCAATGATCTGCTTCGGATCCAGTCCCACCGTCGGCTCATCCAAAATAATGATCTCAGGCATGCCGAGTAATGCCTGTGCTAACCCCACACGCTGACGGTATCCTTTGGACAGATTCCGGATCAGACGGTCTTTCATTTCATGCAGTTTTGTCAGATCCATCACCTGCCTGATATCTGCATTGCGGGTATGTGAATCCAGTTTTTTCAGTTCTGCCACAAATTTCAGATATTCCAGAACCTTCATATCTCCGTATACCGGTGGAATCTCCGGCAGATAACCGATACATTTTTTTGCTTCCTCTGGGTTTTTATTAATGTCATATCCGTTGATTTTTACCTCACCGGACGATGCGCCAATGTAACCGGTAATGATATTCATGGTTGTGGACTTTCCAGCCCCGTTTGGTCCGAGAAAACCGTAGATATTACCCGGTTCCAACGTCAGACTCAGATCATTTACCGCCACATTGGCGCCATATTTTTTTGTAAGATGACTGATTTCAATCAAAACACTTCCTCCTTCAATCCAAAATCACTTATGGAGTAAGTGTACAGAAAAAATGTGTTGAATATTCGTAAAATATGTGACTAATATGTGTTTTTCTTACGCTTCTTCTTTTTTCACTTTTTTCTTTTTCTTCCAGATAACAAAACCGATCACACCGGCTGCTGCCGCGCAGCATACAAGAACGACACCGTAGAATAACGGTTTGTTTGCGAAGAAAATAATCATTTTACTGGTAGATACCGTTACATTGTCAAATGTTTGATTATATGTATTGGTACTTCCATCTTCTTTTACCGCATGATCACTGCAGGAAACAGTTACCTGCTGTTCCAATCCTTCCGGGATTTCAAAGCTGATCCTTCCATCATGCTCTGCCAGATATGTTTCCAACTCGTCTCCTTCCAATGTAATCAGCGTTTCTTTCTGTTCGCCTTTTTTATCCGTCACTACTGCCTGGAACGTTTTTAATTTTCCGCCGTCGTCCGTCGGGACAGCCGTTACCGTCTGTTCCTGTGCCTCGTAACGTCCACCGCTCTCCAGTCCGCTGAATACAACTACCGGAGCCGTCTGATCTACCACAAAGGCCAGCTTCAGATTTTTTACGTCGCTGTAAGCAGCAGTATCTGTCTTGTCCACAGATTCAACCACCAGATGATATTCTCCTTCCTCAGCAAACAGTTCCTTCTTCACAGAGTAGGTTCTGACACTCCATGTACCATCTGCTGATGTCACGTTTGTGGTATAATCAATCCCCTCTGTCAGCACTTTTCCGTTCATTTTTACTGCATAATGTTCAATCGGATCGGTATTGATCTCCTCGATCACAACATCCTGCGGAATCTGATAGACATAATACTGATCCAGTAAATCGGCAGTATCTTCGTCTACCCGGAATGTGGAACCGTTTCTGTTTACAGAAAATGTCACCGTCTCGTATTCCTGTCCATCTTCCAGTGTCATCCGATCATATTCCTGATTCGCCATATCTTTTGCTTTACAGGACAACGTGTAGATACCATCGGCTTCCAGATTTTCTACCTGAATCTGATAAGACTGCTGATTCTCTGTCATTTCCGGAGCCGGAAGTTCTACTTCCTGTGTTGTATAGTTTCCACTCTCATCACAGGTTACAGCTGTCAGAACCGGGACAATATCGCCTGCCAGCAAATTGTCTGCGCTGTCGCTGACCGTCAGTGTAAATCCATACGGTTCTTCTTTATTTGCTGAATCTGCCTGCAGTCCGGATACATAAATACCCGGATGCTGTGTGTCGATGGTCAGCTGTCCGGATGTATAAGTCTCCATGCGGTTTCCGGACCGGTCTGTATAATTTACCGTGATCAGATAATCACCGTCCTCGCTCAGGCGGAAGGTTCTGGTATGGACATCTGCGCTGTTCTCTGTCCAGTTTGCATTGATACCATATCCACTCTGACCGTCTTTTTCTACTGAGATCTGAACATCTTCCGCATAGAAATTTGCCTCATGAATTTCAACCGTTGCATCGATATCGCCTGCATAATATGCAATTCCATTTACTTCCCGGACCGGATCATTATAAGTGACGGATACTGTCGGAACGAGATTATCCACGACAATACGCTCACTGTCATTCAGCCCGGACTTATTATCGGAATAGTCATAGGCTTCAAAATCCACGGTTCCGTTAAACTGATTCCTTCCCTGTAAGACATATTTTGGTATTGTAAATCTGGCTGTAAAAAGTCTGCCATTCTGTATGACTTCTGCTTTTTCGATCGCAGCCTCCAGCAACTGTGCATTGACAGCACTGACGCTGCTTGCATTTCGATAATTATATACAAAATGTTCGATACCGGACGTTGCATCCTCACCGGCGATCGTAACCGTCATCATCTGATTATAATAACGGAATGGTGTTACGCCTACCCGCTGTTGCTGCACACCTTCGCTGTATGAAATACTCAGATTATCCGGTACTGTCTGATCTACGGTAAACAGATCCGGTGTATAATCTGCCGCTTCATTCAATGCGAGATCATGGTAGGAGATATCAAATGTATAATTTGCATCCACCGGATACGTGATGGTTGCTGTATAGACATCACCATCTTTTTTCCAGTTACTACGATTGGATAAATATGCCGCATAGTCTGCCACGGCAACATTTCTGCCGGTTACATCAACAGCCGTCACTTCTGCTGCCACATCGTCTGCCCGGAAGTTATGCTCTGTAATCTGAATCGTTGCTGTCTGTGTGCGGTCGAAATACAGGCGTGATCCTTCTGTTCTTTTCACATCCTGATTGCCATAAGTCGCATGGATGACAGGTGCTGTTGTGTCAATGACAATTTTTTCAGACCGATAGGAATGCATCTTATTATCGGAGCGATCCGTATCATCCATGGTCACATAATAATCGCCATCTCCGCTCAATGTCATGGTTCCTGTCCATACATCCCCATTCTGGATCCACTGATCCGGTACCCGTTTTTCTCCATTCACGGCAATAATGACATCTTCTGCATAAAAATTGGCTTCCTCGATCCGGAAGGTCACAGTCACATCTCCATCATAATATAATACAGAATCTGTTCCTTCCTGTTCATACTGATAAGACGTTTTCTGCAATCCGGTTGTGGCATCAACCACCTGTTTTGCAGGTGAGTAAGATACCATACGCTCCGGAGAGATATTATCTACGATATTGATTCTCTGCGCATCCGCTTTTATCTCGCTGGTATTACCGGCCATATCTGTTGCAGTGAAAGAAACGGCACCACGGAACTGCTCTGCATCTGTGGCTTTTAATGTAAAGCCCGCAACCGCCTGTTTTCCCCGTTTGCTGTAAGTAATCTGATCACGGGTAATTATCTCCGCCCGCTCACTCACATTTTTTGTCGTACTTGCACCATTTTCCCGTTTATAAGTCCAGGTAATATAGTCAATACCGGACATTTCATCTTCCGCAGTCAGCGTAACCGTTACCTGATCTTTATAACTGAAATATCCAAAAGTAATTGCCTGTACGACTTTCTGCCAGGTATGAAGTTCCTCACTGTAAGAAATCTTCATTTTTTCCAGCGGTGCTTTTGTTGTATCAACGACAAATGCATCTGCATAATCCGCTTTCAATGCATGGCCTGCAAGATCCCGGCAGGCAAATGATACGTTGTAGAACGCATCCTGCTCAAAAGGGATCTTGGCATACCATACAGAAGGATCTTGCGGATCCTGTGTCCAGTCTGACCAGTTTTTCAACTCAGAATACGTATCATCAACTACATTTGCATTTCCATTTTCCACAGTTTTCGGATTGATCACAGCATCTCCGTCTTTTGCAGTGATCTTCCAGTCCGTTTCAGACGGACGGAAATTGCGGTCTGTCACCTTAATGGTGGCCACTCTGCCTGCATTGTAATAATGCTGGTTCACGACGGTATTATTATCATAGGATACTTCTACCTCCGGATTTGTGGTGTCAATCGTAATAATATTTGACTGATAAACCGCTTCTCCTTCTTTCTGTTCATACTCACCGGAAACATAATGCATCTTGTTGTCTGACCGGTCTTTATAGGAAATTCCAATCTGATAATCGCCATCTGTCAGCAGCTGAATAGCAAGAAATTCTTTATCATTTTCCTTATTTACGGTCCATTCAGAAATTTCACAGTCATTTGCTATCTTCTGTGCCTTTGCAACTGCACCATTCCAGATTTCTGTGCCATCTTTCCAAACCGTAAGAACGACATCTTCTGCCTCAAAGTTTGCTTCTGTCATATCTACGGAAGCAGTAACTGCACCATCATAGATAAATCTGGTATTTTCATCCACCTGTTCTTCCGGTACATCTGCACGTTCCTGTGACTCTTCTGTATCCTTCGTCACTTTTGCAACCAGACAACTGTCTCCCTGCGCTGTATAGGAAATTATAGCCTGCGGATTGCGATTATCTGCCACAACGGTCCTGTCATCCCAGTATTCCGTCACACGATTTGCCTGATCAACTGCTTTAAAAGACACATTTCCCCGGAATTGCGCCGGAATGCAGAATACATAACTTATGGAACCGTCTTCGTTATCTACTTTTTCAGCTTTGTCTGATACCAGATCCATCTTTGTCCAGTCTTTTCCCTGGCTGGAAGTGCTGATCACATTTGACTTGTACTGATAATATAATCCCTTCAGACCGGACATAGTGTCTTTTGCTGTAAGTCTGACAGCAATTTCGTCTTTTCCATACAGCACGGAATCTTTCCATGCAGCAGGTGCCTCTTCTGTCAGGTATTCCATCTGCAGATCTGTCGGATTTCCCTTATCGATCTTCAGATCGTAAATTGTGAGAACATCTGTAATACCGCCACTCTTTCTGTTTCTCAGATAATAAGATATCTCATTGTGGCCTTCTTCTGTACAGGAAATAGATGCTGACCAGTTCCGGCTCGATAAAGAATTTGTTCTGCTGATCAGATATCCATCCGGTGCCTGAATCGTTACCGTATCTGTAAACCATGCAGCCGTAGAATCACCATGATAGGAAAATGGTAATGCGGTTCCATCTTCATTCACAGAATTCTGCGGTCCCTGCAGCCGATATGTAACATCCGGTGCTTGCATATATGTAATCACAAGTGTGTAGCTTGCCTCACATTCGTTGTAGCACTCATCTGCCTCTTTTTTTGCCGTGACTGTAACACTTCCAGTCTTTCCATCAAAAAATGTCAGTATTCCACTCTTTTCATCGATCTGTGCACCCAGAACATTATCTGTCAACTGATAGGTAACCGCTCCTGTTCCATATCCTTTTCCATCTGCCGCATCTTTGTTTTCCACAGCATTTGCTACCTGTCCATACGCTGTGGCACCATATTCCAGTTTTACCGTTTCTTCTGAAAATGCCAGACTCTGATCTGCTTTCAGCCTTTCGATTTCATAAATTCCATCCGGCTCATCACCCGCAACTTCCGCAATACAGCAGTCCTCATATTCATCCGATGCCGCCAGTACCTGTGACAAACTTCCCGGCAACAGTCCTGCAAACAGCATTACACTCAAAACAACAGCCAGAAGCCTTTGTTTTCTTTGCAAATTTTTCTTTTTCATGGTATCCCTTTCCCTTTTATCCAATTGTTTCCTTTGTATGGATAAAACAAATTTCTTCTATGACAAAATTGTCATCCATATCAATGTCATTCAGCACCATTGTTTCTGCATATTTCGGTATTGGAAGAAACATTGTCTCAGAAGTTTTCAGCTTTTCCCCTGTTTCCGATGTCGCAATTTTCTGTGTTATACCTCCTGTATTCACAGCTTCTCCAAACCGGTGTATATTTCCTGATTCTGTCATACCGCCTGCAATGCTTCCAAAATTCTGATTTTCTGCACAGCTCTTATAACATCTGCCTCTGGTCTGAATATTCTTTTTCCAAATATCTGCAATTCCTTTCCGAGCTGTCCTTCCACTCAGCTGCCCTATCACTTTCGGAATTTTTAAAATCACAAACAGCAGCACATCACCAACTGCAAAAATAATTGTCAAAACGCCTGCATGCCAAAAGATAGTCTGATACATTTCATATGTCATGATGTCCCTGCCTCCTTCTGAACACTATCGATTTTTTGCACTGTTTCAATTATTTTCTGCTGTAAGTTTTTAATTTCCTGTACAATAACAGATTTATGTATCGCATCAGATTCTTTCAGGATATCATTCAGCAGATTTTTTATTTCATTCACTTGAGTCACTTCCAGGAACGGTACCACCTGTGCATTCAACATATCATTTATTTCCGTCCAAAGCTGCAGCTTTACATCAACATCTCCAAATCGATCTGCAGTACTTTTCAGTTCCTGTATCTTTTCCCAAAGTTGACGATAAACATCATACATTTTATCTGTCTGCTTTACTTTTGCATTATCGTACTGATTGATCAGTTCCAGACAATCTGCGATATCACAGTAAATCTGAGCAAGCGGATATTGATCCACAGCCTCCTGAAACCATTTCTTTGCGCTGATATATCGGTCACGGTCAACATTTACATCATAAAAGAACAGAAATGAAGTTCCAATCTCATAGCATACTTCCGGATAGCCTTCAGGATTACAATTCTTTAGTTCAGCCAGAACATCCTGCTTTTTTGAAAAACCGTTAGTGTCCTTTTCATCCAGACCAATTTGCAGCTGCAACAACTGCTGACCTTCTTCTTTTGTCAGGATCAGATCTGACGTCAATGCATCATTCAGTTTCTCATACGCTTCTTTCCTTGTTGGATCTATCAGAATTGCCTGATAATAATCCTGATAATCTAATGCACCTTTCAAAATTTCATCATAATTTTCACTTTTTTTCTGTTCACTACCAAAATATCCCCACAGACATATCCCTGCACAAGCCGCTGTCAGAAACAGACTGACCAGAAACACTACCAGTTTTTTCTTCTGCTTCTTTTGATATACCTCATCAATTTCGTCATAATGCTTCAATGCATACATCAGTTCAGCGCAGGACTGGTAACGGTCCTCCGGATTCCGCCGGGTACATTTCCGGATAATCCGCTCCAATCCATCGGATAATGCAGGATTGATCTGTCGGATCGGACCTATCTCATAAGGTGGTGCACTGGGATCCTGACCTGTCACCAGGTGGTATAGCGTAGCTCCCAGACAATAAATGTCTGTTCTGGCATCCGTCTGTCCCATTCTGCCGAACTGTTCCGGTGCCGCATATCCAATCGTTCCCAGACAAACAGTATCTGCCAGATTCTTTTCCTTAAATTCCCTGGCTGTTCCAAAATCAATCAAAGTAAGATTTCCGTCCGGTTTCAACATAATATTGGATGGTTTCATATCACGATAAATAATCGGTGGAGATTGTGCATGGAGATAACCAAGCACATCACAGAGCTGTATTGCCCAGGCAATCACCTGATTCTGAGGCTGTGCACCAGATTCTTCCAGTGCACTGCTGAGCGGATTTCCCTCAATATAATCCATGACGATCAGAAACGAATCTTTATCATCAATGACATCAATAATGCTTGGCAGACTGGGATGACGTAATTTTTTCAAAAGATCCGTTTCAACGATCAATCCCTGCTTTACAACTTCAAAATTTTGTCTGCCGTCCTTACGGACTTCTTTCACAGCCCACTGCTTATTCGCCTTTTCATTCATGGCCAGATATACAACACTCATTCCACCACGACCAACTTCATTTAAAATCTTGTATCTCCCGTCAATCACACTTCCTATTTCAAGCATTCATCTCTCCTTGTATTAACTTTATAGATTTCTTTCGAGAGGCTATAAGCTTTTATAAAACACGAACCAGAGCCGCCGTTATATTATCCCGCTCCCCACGCTGCTTGAGCAATTCGATCAGACTTGTTGTCGTTTCACCCATTGCCTGCTTTTTAATCAACACAGACGGTTTCAGTGCCTGAATCATTTCATCGGAAGAAATTTCATGACGAAATCCGTCCGAGCAAAGCAGATATACCGATTCCGATACCGGTGTTCCGAATAAAAATTCCGGATAAACAGCTTCTGATGCACCTACGCACTGCAGCAACACATTTCTGCGCCTATCCTTTCGTGCATCCTCCGGTGTCATCCGTCCCATCGCCACTTCCCTGCCCACAAAAGTATGATCTGTCGTTAATTGCCTCAATGCTGTGTCCGTCAATTCATAAAGCCTGGAATCGCCCACATTCAATGCAAAATACTGCGTCTGTGTAACCAGGAACACTACAACCGTTGTTCCCAGACAAATTCCCTGCTGTTTTCCATATTCACCAATCTCACGATTCATTTCTTTGACAATTGATTCCCAATCCGTACGGATTTTTCTCTCTTCCAGCACCTGTCCGCACAGCAGCGGCAATTCCATATTTACCCACTGTTCAAAAGCTCTGACCACCGCTGCACTTGCCACTTCTCCTTTTTCCAGTCCTCCCATACCATCACACAGCACAGCAAACACCATTTCCCCCTGACAAGTATGTATCTTTTTTATCAGCACGCTATCCTGATTCGTTTTTTTCAGCGTTCCTATATCTGTATTGGCAGAAATCAAAAAATTCACATTTTCCCCTCTCTCCATTAAATTTTTTTCCAAATTTGTAAAACTTTGCTCTGAATCAGAGCGTTAGAAAATCTCATTGCACATGTAAAGCGGACATTCGCAATCCGCTTTCGCTACTTGCTCATGAACGCAAAATAAAGAATCTTTTATAAGAACGTGTTTTCACACCTAGAATGTATTCCAAGTATACGAACCACTTTCCCACCTGTCAACACTTCTTTTTGCCGGAAAATCTGTCCTGTACAACTTGCACAAAAGCTGATTTTTCCTGCCGATCCGCATAAATACGGCCATAAAAAAAGAGACCCCGGAAATTTTTTCCTTTCCGAAGTCTCTTTTTCTCTTCATTTTTATGCAACTTTTTTCTGCCGTTTTAGTATATGAAAAGCAATCAGGCAGATAACAACCGATGTCAGGGATCCCGCAGCCGTAGCCAATCCCATCGGGAACAGCGTATCCGGGAACAGCTTTGATGTGAGATATACCCCCGGCACGCGCACAAGCACGATGGCCGTGATATTATGGATAAAGGACAGTTCCGATCTGCCGATCGCACAGAAATAACCGCTGAAACTGAAATGGATGCCCGCAAAAATGCAATCCCAGATGTATCCTCTGATATACTGGGTTCCAAGCACAACCACTGCAGCATCTGCCGTAAACAGTCCCACCACCGGTGCAGCTGCAAACTGTATGATGATAGATATGATCACACCGAAACCGACGGTAATCCCGATGGAATAGTACAGTGTCCGCACCGCACGCTCCGGTTTTCCGGCTCCGATATTCTGTGCACCGAGGGCAGATACCGCAGACAGCATGGAGGATGGCACAAGGAACAAAAAACTGATGATCTTTTCTACAATTCCTACTGCAGCTGCATCACTGAGTCCACGTCGGTTTGCAATGATGGTAATGATGATAAATGCCACCTGGATCAGTCCGTCCTGTAATGCAATCGGCAGACCGATGCGCACGATCTGTCCTGTTGCTTCCCTACGCGGCCGGAAATCCTGCCTGGATACGGAGATCCCCATCTTCTTTTTCAAGATCACCGTCAACGCAATGACCACACTCAGAGCCTGCGCCAGCGTCGTTCCCAGGGCAGCCCCCGCCGGTCCCAGATGCAATGCCCCCATAAAAATATAATCAAAGGCAATGTTTGCACCACAGGCGATTGCAATAAAGTACATCGGGCTTTTGGAATCACCCATGCCACGAAAAATGGAACTGATGACGTTATATGCTGTGATACACGGAATACCAACAAAACAAATCGTCAGATACGCTACCGTTCCCTCCACTGCTTCTGCCGGCGTGGACATCACAGCCACGATTGGCCGCACCATGCAAAGGAAAAATGCCATCATCGCCACAGAGACAATGCAGAATAAGATCACCGTATTGCCGATGGTCTGTGAGATTTTTTTCCTGTTTTTCGCTCCCACTGCCTGTCCAATGGTAACGGTTGTCCCCATAGCCAGTCCCACGATCATAACGGTAAGCATATGCATAACCTGGCTTCCCACTGAAACCGCCGTAGTACTTGCCACACCGTCAAACTGTCCGACAATGAACAGATCCGCCATACCATACAATGTCTGCAGAAAATAAGATAACAGGTACGGAAGGGAAAAGAACATCAGGTTCTTCAGAACACTTCCGGTTGTAAGATTTCGTTCCATAAAAAATTCTCCTAGTCGTAATATCTTATATTTTATACAATCTATTTACTAGTAAACCCCACAACCAAAAGAAAGTCAATATTTTTTCATTTCTCACTAAGAACAAAGCGGACAAGTCCGCTTCAAACTCCCTGAATCCCTCAATCTTTGAGGGACTTGTTACGCTTTGCGCGCCAGATGCAGTCTGCTTTAGCAGACATATTCCACATGCATCTGGTCGCATCCTCGCGGAGCGTTTTTTGTTTGAGAGGAAATTCATTGCAATTTCCTCTCAAACAAGAAAGTGTGATATGTCGTTTTTTATACATATCACACCATTCTTTCATCCATTTTTACATTTTCATGTCCAAATCCATTGGCTTACACTTTTAAATTTTTCTAACAAAAGCTTCTGATACAGGTATAGCGTGCAGTGCTTCTGAGAAGAATATGTCAGCTTTCGCTGACCAGAATCACGCATCAAGTCTCACATGCGTTCGACTTGAAAATAGCTTATACAACCTGATGTTTTGCAATATAGATTGGGAAAGAATCCGCTCCCTTCAGTTCCTTTCCGGATGTGATCACCGCATTTTTATCCGTAATGGTATACTCTGCCTTCACACCAGACTCTACAACCGTATCCTGCATCAGTACACAGTTTTTCACAACCGCTCCTTTTCCGATTTTCACCCCGCGGAAAAGAATACAATTTTCTACAGTACCCTCAATGACACAACCGTCTGCTGCCATGGTATTTTTTACAGCAGCACCGTTGATGTATCGTGTCGGGTTGTCATCGCGCAGTTTTGTATAGATCGGTCCGCCTGCAAACAGACCTTCCAGGTTCTCATCTTCCAATAATTTCATATTTTCCTGGAAATAGCTCTTCATATCGCAGATACGAGAACAATAACCTATGTACTTATGACCGTAAATTTTTATCTTATCCACTTCTTTTGCCAGAATATCTCGCTCAAGATAAATATTTCCACGAATAAACGCATCGTCGATCAGATTGATCAGATACTCACGGTTGAAGCAATAAATGTTCATACCGAGATTATGTACACCTTTTTCCTTTGTATTGATGTGCCATTTGCTCACACGGCCGCTCTCATCAAAATCAAATGTATAATACATGCCCCGCTTTGCATTCTCAGCCTTCAGGGAACCTTCCGGAATCTCCTCTACTGTATACGCAACTGTTACATCCGCATCGTTTGCCTCATGAGTGGCAACCAGTTTTCTAAAATCAAAATTTACGGCAACATTTGTATCTGCCATAATAACATATTTTTCTTTCTGTTTTCTCAGATAATCCAGTGTATGATCCAACGCCTCGATACGTCCACCGTACAGATTCATTCCTTTCTCCGCATACGGCGGCCAGATGGTCAGTCCACCGTTCTTACGAACCAGATCCCACTCACGACCGGAACCAAGGTGATCCATCAGAGAATGATATTTTTCACGCACCAGTACGGATACGCTATTGATGCCGCTGTTTACCATGCTGGAGAGCACAAAGTCGATCAGACGGTAACGGCTTGCAAAAGGAATGGATCCCATCAGCCGCTCATTAACCAGTTCCGGGACAAGAGAATCATAGTAATTCGGGAAAATAATTCCCAGTGCATTTATATTTGACTTTACCATTCTTCCTCACCATCCTTTACATTTTCTCGAACCATAGCATTAGAACCCACTGTTGCTCCGTCACCTACATAGACTCCCGGTCCAATGGTGGCAACTCCTTTGTCCTCGCCTTCTTTTTCCACACCGATTTTTGCATTTTCACCGATCACGGCGTTTTCACCAATAATACAATGTTCTACCACAGCACCCGGTTTGATCACGGTACCCCCCATGACAACTGCGTCTTTGACAACAGCTCCCGGTGCTACTTTGACACCGGCAAACAGAACCGAATGTTCTACCTCACCGTCAATCCGGCATCCATCTGTGATCATGGAGTTTTTAATCACTGCATCACTGCCAATCTTGTGACCGGTCATACCACTGTTGCGGCTGTAAATCTTCCAGTCTTCATCGAAAAGATCAATACCGCTGTTCTTCGGATCGAGAACCTCCATATTTGCTTCCCAAAGGGATGAAATAGTTCCAACATCTTTCCAGTAACCACTGAAATGATATGCATACATATCCCTGCCGTCACGCAGCAGATTCGGGATAATATTATTACCGAAATCATTCTCGGATTCCGAATCTTCCTCATCTTCTATCAGATACTTACGCAGGACATCCCAGTTAAAGATGTAGATACCCATAGATGCCAGGTTTGATTTCGGATTTGCCGGCTTTTCCTGAAACTCTGTGATCTTGTCATTCTCATCTGCTACCATCAAGCCAAAACGAGAAGCTTCCGCCCACGGTACTTCCATAACAGCCACGCTGAATTCAGCACCTTTCTGCTTATGGAACTCCAGAAAATCACTGTAATCCTGTTTGCAGATCTGGTCACCGGATAAAATGATGACATATTTCGGATTGTATCGTTCAATAAATGCAATATTCTGGTAAATTGCATTCGCCGTACCTTTGTACCAGTCGGAACCAGATGCTTTCTGATATGGCGGAAGTACATGTACACCTCCATGCAGACGGTCAAGATCCCATGGTTGTCCATTTCCGATGTATTCATTCAGGACTAATGGCTGGTACTGTGTCAAAATACCAACCGTATCAATACCGGAATTTATACAATTGGATAACGGAAAATCTATGATACGGTATTTCCCTCCAAATGGAACTGCAGGTTTTGCCAGCTTCTGTGTCAATGCATACAACCGTGAACCCTGTCCACCGGCAAGCAGCATAGCAATAATTTCTTTTTCCACTTCATGTCCCCCTTGAAATTAGTATTTCTTCCCATAACATCCAGGATAGATGTCCGGGTAATAATCATATTATACAACATTTTTACCAGTTTTTAAAGTCTATTTTGTATTTTTCTCAACATTTTTTACAATTATTTTTAAATATTTTTACATTCTTTCATGATTTTATACAAAATAGAAACAATTTTCTTGTATTTTATTCCTATTGTAAAAATAGGCTTTACACACAATTCTGTTTGTTGTGATATTTATAAAGATTGTGTCCGATAGAAACGAGAAATACTT
>ERZ894232.1358-NODE-1358-length-23619-cov-23.359956_pt1 | contig 23619 bp, 22 predicted proteins | sample MGYA00380296_ERZ894232 | MGnify/ENA primary metagenome ERZ894232 (study PRJEB32331, sample SAMN06328433) | human gut metagenome | biome: human gut microbiome; feature: stool | host: Homo sapiens | collected 2014-08-14 ... | reverse complement strand
GCCAGACGGGAACCTAAGTATGCCGGGTAACCTTCTTCACCAGGCATCTCTTCCAGACGTCCCGACATCTCTCGAAGTGCCTCTGCCCAACGGGATGTAGAATCTGCCATCAGCGCTACAGAATATCCCATATCACGGAAATATTCTGCGATCGTGATTCCGGTATAGATGGAAGCCTCACGGGCTGCAACCGGCATATCCGATGTATTTGCGATCAGTACGGTTCTTTCCATCAGGGACTGTCCGGTCTTCGGATCTTTCAGTTCCGGGAATTCATTCAGAACATCGGTCATCTCATTACCACGTTCTCCGCATCCGATATAAACCACGATATCTGCCTCTGCCCACTTAGCCAACTGGTGTTGGATAACTGTCTTGCCACTTCCGAAAGGTCCCGGAACGGCTGCCACACCACCTTTGGCGATCGGGAAGAATGTATCGATAACACGCTGTCCGGTTACCAGTGGTTTTACCGGCGGCAGTTTCTTCTGATACGGACGGCCCTTTCGTACCGGCCATCTCTGCATCATCGTCAGTTCTTTGTCACCTTTTTCGGTAGCGATCACTGCTACCACTTCTTCTACGGTAAATGTTCCGGCTTTGATCTCTTTTACCGTTCCTTTTACTCCATAAGGAACCATGATCTTCTGCTGTACAACGATGGTCTCCTGCACAGTTCCGAGTACGTCACCTGCTTCGACCTCATCGCCGGCTTTTGCGACCGGTACAAATTCCCATTTCTTATCACGTTTTAACGAAGCAACTTCCACGCCTCGCTTTAAGTTATTTCCGGAGATTTTCATAATGTCATCCAGCGGTCTCTGGATTCCATCGTATATGCTTGTGATCAGTCCGGGTCCAAGTTCTACTGACATTGGTACTCCCATAGACTCTACCGGCTCTCCAGGTCCAAGTCCCGATGTCTCCTCGTATACCTGGATGGATGCCTCATCTCCGTGAATCTCTATGATCTCTCCGATCAGACGCTGGCTGCTTACACGTACCACGTCAAACATGTTGGCGTCACGCATACCTTCTGCAATGACCAGCGGTCCTGCTACTTTTTTAATCGTTCCTGTACTCATACGGACGAATCAACCTCCTTTAGCTGCCAAATATAATATCGGAACCGACAGCCTGCTCTACCGATTTCTTCACACCTGCAACTCCGGCGCCTGTATTTCCGGCGATACCCGGAATCTGAATGATTGCCGGTGTGACCTGTTCCTGATATTTTTCTATCTCATGCGTTAACTCAGCGGCAAGCTTCTCTGTGATATAGATGATCCCATATCCTCCCTGTGCCAGCTGGTGTAATTTCTCTGCGGCTTCCTCACGGGTCTGGACGGCAAATGTATCAAGGCCCAGTGCTGCGAATCCGAAGATACTGTCGTAATCGCCTAATACTGCAATCTTATACATACATTTTCCTTACCCTTTCCCGGATCGAATCATCCGGCAGTTCATTCTGCTTTCCGGATAAAATGATTCGTACCGTTTTAATCTCATTCTGTCTTGCAATTACATAGGCAATTACCGGTCCTATCGTAAATGCATGATATTTCTCCGGGCTTATCGTCTGGATGATCCGATTGTCACACCATCTTTCGAATGCTGACGGCGACTCTGCCAGTGCTTCCGCACCTTCTGCATAAGCCGTTCCTCTTAAGTATTCGCAGATGGCGTCCATACCGCTAAGTGCTGCTTTCGATAACTGGCTCACACTTAAAGAATCACATTCTGCCATTGCCCGTTTCATAAATTCCGTTGATTTTGCGGTCTTCTGTGACCGGACGGCAATCTTGATATCCGCCACTGCCACTGTGGATTCTGCATAATCCTGTATGATCTTATCCGGTGATGCTTTACCTGCCTGATAGATGGCATCCAGTGCCGCCCGGTCTATGATCACGTCACAGAGCTGCCCGTCTCCGGTATGAAGAAGTGTCTCGTATGCTTCTTCTCCTGCGATCCGCATACTGTCCGGAAGCTTTCCGAAGTCTCTGTCTTCTACGATCTTTCGCATCTCTTCCCCGGGAATCCGAACATCTTCATAATAGATATGCCGGTTCTTATCTCCGGTGCATACTTCCTTGACCGCTGCCTTTAAATTATGAAAAAGCTTCGGATAAGAAAGCACATCGAAATGTTCCATTCCGATCGACAGGTCTTTGACTACTTCCCATGTCTTTTCTTCTTCTCTCGTCAGGATTTCTTCTGCATTCCCGCTGCTTTCAGTATCTCCCCAGCCTTTCTCTTCTAAGAACTGCAATGCCTGATCATAACTCTGGCACGCAATCAGCTGGTCGATGGTACTGTCAGAGAACAGGGATACTTCCAGGGCACGGATTCTTGCGACCGCATAGGTATATTGTTCACTCATGTTGTCCCTCCATATCATATAAAGAGCATCCGGTGAACGATGTCCGCAAGTTCATCCCGCTTCGCATCGAACATTGCCCTGATCGTACAGTTCTCTTCAATTCCACCGTACGCAAGAATGAATCCATTGTCAATATTATCTCTGCCCGCTCCGGCTACAGTAAGTTTTCCTCCCTTTGCCAGAGCTATTTCTTCAATTTCTTTGCCAAATCCTACCGGCATATTTTCCAGATCTTTTACAGAAAAATAGATCTCTCCCTCCTGCGGAAGTACGTATGCTTCCAGAATAGACAGGAGCATCTGGTAATACTCATCCGGCGCAAGACTTATAACCTTTTCATACGCCTTCTCGATGATCTCTGCGATCATCTCCTGCTTTGCTTCCAGAAGTCTCGTTCTTCTCTGAAGATCGATGGCTGACTTCACACGCTCTTTCTGTGCGGCAACTTCCGCTTCAGACTTCTTCAGAATCTGTTCTGCCTGTGCGGCTCCTTCTGCCTGCGCCTGAGTCTTCATCTGTTCTGCCTGCACTTTCGCATCTTCGATCTTTGCATTCGCCGTCTCTTTTGCCTCGTCAAGGATCTGACTTTTGATCTTCTCTAATCCAGCCATTTTCCTTCACACTCCTTCTATACCTGAATTGCTGTTACGGAAAGGATAGAAATCAGAAGTGCAAGGATGGCATATGTCTCAACCATTGCAGGGAACAGCATTGCTTTACCGAACTGATCCGGCTTCTTTGCTACGATTCCGATTGCTGCCGCTGCTGTCTGTCCCTGTGCTTTTCCTGAAATCAGACCTACAATTCCGATTGGAAGGCAAGCTGCAAGAATCAGAAGTCCGGTCTTCGGATCCAGATCTGCTGCGCCGCCGCCAAGAAGTCCGATCTTAGATAATGTAATAAATCCAACCAGCAGTCCGTAGATTCCCTGTGTACCAGGAAGCAGCTGCATGATCAGTACTTTTGCGAATTTGCTTGGGTCTTCTGTTACAACTCCGGACGCTGCCTGTCCTGCAATACCAACTCCGATCGCAGATCCTGCACCTGCCAGGAATACTGCCACTGCCGCACCAAGAAGTGCATATACCATTCCCATATCATTCCAAATACTCATATCTATTTTTCCTCCTTAATATCTACATATTTTGTCTCCGCATGAAACGGTTCGAAAGGTTTTCCACCGCCTTCGTAGAATTTTCCAAAGAATTCCACAAATTGAAGTCGGTTGGTGTGGACATATGCACCAAGCAGGTTGATTGCCAGGTTCATTGCATGTCCGACTATAAATACTACGATAAATAAGATGACCCCGAATACACTCTTACCAAGCATACTTCCCATCTGGTTGACAACGGATGCGATAACGCCTGTCGCAAGTCCCAGTGCCAGAAGTCTGGAGTATGATAATACATCACTTAACCATCCGGTAATGTTGTAGATATCATATGCTCCAAGTGCAAGTCTAAGTGCCGGATTCTTGCTTGATCTTCCGGACATCAGTAACAGTCCGAGTGCTCCGATGATCGCCATTGCTTTCGACAATGTAATCAGTGCTGCAGGGAACACGATCTTCGTCTGTGCGATCGAAGCAAATATCTCTGACGGAAGCAGCATCAGGATCAGTCCGATCAGGAAAATGTACCACAGTACGATATCACAGAAGAAATCCAGTACCTTTCCGTCTTTTAACAACATATATCCTTTGATTCCAAGACCCACGAACAGATGAACCAGTCCGAATGCCATTGAATAGATCAGAAGTCGCATCGGATCATTTAACGGTGCAAACCAGAGCGGTTTGATCGTCAATTCTTTTCCGAAGAATGTGCTCGATACGACGTCTACGACATCTCCGAAATATCCACCGAATAAGATTCCCCATACCATGGTAGAAATTCCACAGTACATGAACATTTTCATGGATTTTCTCATACCGGCGCTCATGCGCGGGAATTTCTTAAGAACGACCAGACATACGATTGCGATAATCACACCATATGCTGCATCTGATAACATCATTCCAAAGAAAAATACATAAAAGAATGACATGATCGCAGTCGGATCGATCTCTCCTTTATGCGGAAGTCCGTAAGACTCCAGGACTCCTTCCACACTTTCCGAAAATCCGTTGTTTTTAAGGATCACCGGTGGTTCTTCATCTTCTTTTAACTCTTCTACATCGATTACACAGTCATATGCTTCCCCGATTCCTTTCTGGATCGCCGGTACAGCTTCTTTTGCCGCGTAACCACTGATGATGAAGGTACGTTTTGACTGTGGAAGTGTTCCCAGTACTTCGTACTTTTCTGCACGCATCCGGTAATAATCGCCGATGACCTTCAGTTCCTCCCGGTCTTCTGCGTGGGATATGATCTCTTCCCGGATATTTGCAATATCTTCTTCAATTTGTCTGATCTGCTCTTCCAGTTCTGCTTTCTGCTTTGCCGGAATCCGTTCTGCCGATACGACCGGTCTTGAGAATCCAGCCGTACGGAGTGTGTTCTCCACGTCTGCCGCCTGCTCCTTCATACAGAATACGCTTAAGTACACGGCATCTTTATCCCGGCTTATAACCGATATATCTACAGCTTCAATCTCTGGATGCTCTTCGGCAAGCTTTCCGTAGATCATTTCCAGTGTCGTCTCCGCCGCCATGGTTCCAAGAAGCATTACCGTCTTTTTCGTGCCCGGATAATTCATCGCAACTTCCAGACTCATCCATGGTGTAAGTGCTTCTATCTGGGTATTCCGCTTCACGATCTCAGCCTGTGCTTCCGCAATTTTCTTATGATCAGCGATCAGAAGTCCCGCCACTTCCATGACTGCTTCCTGCTTCGCTGCGGCAGCTTCCATCGTCTTTTTATCGATCAGTTCATTTCCTTCCAGACTGGCGAACATGGATTTTTTCTCCGGTGTATACTGATTCAATACATCCAGTGCGTTTTCCGTGATCTGCACCCGTTTCTCGAAGCTTGATTTCGCACTCTGCGTATCCATCTTCTCGAATCCAGCTTCGTCCTGCGCGACCTGATGCATCTCTATCATGCCCATGGACTGCAGTTTTTCCAGAATCGCTTTCCGGTCATGTTTCAATGCGCAGATACTGATTCGCTGCATCTGCAATACTGCCATAACTGCATCCCTCCTTTTCTTCTTTTTCAGGCTTTTTCTCTTCCCGTATCATCAAAGCAACGCTTTCATGACTGCGGATACCGCCTCCTCTTCTTTTCCCTGAGCCAGTGCTTTTAACGCTTCTGTCTCCTGTTCTGTCTTCTCGCAAGCCTTTTTCTTTAAGGTTTCGCCTTCTTCTTTCGCCTGCAAAAGATCTGCTTCTGCCTGTTTCTTTGCATTTGCTACAGCCTGCTCTTTTATCTCTTTTGCCTCTCTGGCAGCTTTTTCAAGGATCTCGGTACACGTTGCATCTGCTTTTCTTATGATCTCATCCGCTTCATTCTCCGTTTCCTTGATGGTCTTAATGGTTTCTTCTACCATTTTTTCACCACCTCTCCTTCAAAAAAATACAAAATCTAGTTTAAATTATAATATTATTTTCGTGATTTTGCCATACATTTCTTACATTTTCTTTAAATTGTATGTCACTTTGATACATTTTTATCATTTTGTCGTTTTATATCTGTGCACATATTAATAAGTAGAAATACTGAAAAACCTCCTGCGTTTACTTATATACCTGGTATGCAAATAAGGATATCATCTCATTTTCTTAACGAAAATGGACAATATCCTTATTTTGTCTAAATAATATGGAATTTATACCATCAAATTCTTTTTCTACCAATGTAATTCGTGAAGATGTCCCTCCAGATTCATTCCTGCAAATCCGTTCTGTCTGAGTGCTTCATAAAGCACAATTGCAACCGAATTACCAAGGTTCAGCGAACGAATGTCTCCCACCATCGGGATACGCACGCAGTCTTCTTTATGATCTACCAGAATCTCTTCCGGGATTCCGGCACTTTCTTTTCCGAACATGATGTAGCAGTCCGGTTCATAGTTCACTTCTGTATATACCTTTGGTGCTTTTGTCGTTGCCATATAGATCTTGGCTCCCGGGTTCTTTTCCAGGAAATCATTGTAATCAATATAGGTTCTGACATCCAGATGCTCCCAGTAGTCCATGCCGGCACGCTTTAAGTTCTTCTCATTTAAGCGGAAGCCGAGCGGCTCGATCAAATGTAATCTGGTGTTGGTGGCTACGCAGGTTCTTCCGATGTTGCCTGTGTTTGCCGGGATCTCTGGTTCGTGTAGTACGATGTTTAACATGTTGTGTTCCTCCGTTTTTTCTATTCTTTTTCAAATAAAAATTCTATATAGCTGTATATTTCCGAAAAGTCAATCTGACATTTTCCAGCAAATATATTCACCGGTACCTGGTCTTCAAAGCCATAGATGGCCGGTAACTCATTATGTTCCAAGTCATATACTACAACTTTTTTCTTATCCGGGTCAACCATCCAGTATTCTCTGACTCTTGCAGTAATATATTTTTTCAGTTTTAATCCCATATCTTTTTTTCTTGTAGATGGTGATAATATCTCGATTACCATATCCGGAGCTCCATAGACATGACTTCGAAGGATTTTATCTCTGTCACAGCATACAACGACGTCCGGCTGCAGCATCGTCCGGTCATCTTCATCTAGTTGTACGCTGACCGGTGACGGCAGTACCATACATAATCCTTTGTTCTGCCTAATGTACTCTCTTAATCTGATACTGATTTCAAATGCAAGCTGCTGATGAATCGTGGTTGGCGTATTCAGGTCGTAGATGACTCCGTCAATCAATTCTACTCTATATTCGTCCGGAATTGCTTCATAATCCTTTAGTGTGTATTCGCCTTGCTTTTTTCCACGAAAACTTTTCCAGATATCACCTTCATGATCTGTACCATCTCCATAGATGCGATAAGCCGATACGCTTTCTTTCATCATACCAAGATATGGATTAGAATCAGGTTCCATCGGAAATGCTTTTTCCAACTGACAAATTGTGTCATATCTTGGTCTTTTGGTTATTCCGCTGAATATCTTTTGTACCGTTCCCAACGGTACACCGGAACGATCTGATATCTGCTCGCAACTGAAACCTAATTCTGTTTTCTTCTTTTTCATCTCTTCTACAGTCATAGGATCATCTCCTTCCTTCTACAGGACTCTCCATCGATGGATTCTTCCGAACATGTGGTAATCTATATTTCTGGTGTTGTTTTCCATATTTTATTATATATCATTCCATTTATCAAGTATATTTTCCATATTTTATTATACATTATTCCATTTTATTTAAGAGTATGCAAAATCCGCCGGACATTTTCCCGTCCGGCGAATTCTCACATTTCTATAATATATTTATTTTTCAGATACACTTCCGTACTCTCTCTGAATCTCCCTTAATACTCTGACATACTTCTCTCCACCTGCACTGCTGCGATCGCACCATCTGCTACTGCAGTCACTACCTGGCGCAGGCTCTTGACTCTTACATCTCCGACAGCATAGACACCTGGTACGTTGGTATGCATGTCCTCATCCGTCTTAATGTATCCCTTGTCATCCGTCTCTACTTTATCTGCAAACACGCTGGTATTCGGGATCATACCGATGAATCCAAACAGTCCGAACAGTCCGTCTTTCGGATCGGCTTCTATCTTTGTAAGTTCTCCCGTCTTCACATTCTTCACAGTCATCATCTGAAGCAGTCCGTCGCCGCCCACTTCTTCGACTACCGAATCCCACAGAAATGTGATCTTCGGATTGGCAAATGCTTTCTCCTGAATAGACTTTGCTGCACGCAGCTCGTCTCTTCTGTGAATGATCGTAACTTTTCTGGCAAATTTTGTAAGATACAGCGCTTCTTCCACCGCTGCATCACCGCCGCCCGCTACATAGACTTCCAGGTCAGTAAAGAAGTTCGCATCACAGGTTGCACAGTAAGAGATTCCGCGTCCCTTGTACTCCTGCTCGCCTTTGCATCCGATCGGTCTTGCATATGCACCGGTTGCAATGATGATATTTTTCGCCTGATAGGTATCTTTTTCGCCTGTCAGGACTTTGATGTCTCCGCTCAGTTCTGCATTTGTGATCGTATCACGGACATGTTCTGCGCCGAACTGTTCTGTCTGTTCGTACATTCTGCGTACAAGAGAAACTCCCGTCTCTCCTTCTACAATCTGTCCCGGATAGTTTTCTATTTCGTCTGTGTTGATAATCTGGCCGCCGGCCTGTCCTTTTTCGATGATCAGGGTGTCCAGTCTGCTTCTGCCTGCATATAAGCCTGCGCTTAATCCCGCCGGACCGGCGCCAAGGATGATTACGTCATATATGTGATCCATGTGTGTGTCCTCTCTTTCTTTTCGTATGTATTTTTAAAATTATTGATCGTATGATTCTATCTTATTTTACATGATTTTAGCTGTTGTCATACCAACAAATTACAATTAAAAATTCCCTTTTTGTTTTTATATTACTTGCTAAAGATATATTTCTATGATATTATAATTATACAAAAAACAACCGCTCAAGGTGGTTGGCCATATTGAGTAATAGAAATCCACCCAGTCCTGCCAAGACTTTTTAGAGGGTGGGTTTTCTATTTCCTACTGACATATCAAATATATAATATAGTAGTATATCACATACGTTTTATTTATTCAATTATTAAATAAACTTCATTATATCTTCCACAATCTGCTCTTTCGTCAGATGATTCTCTTTCAGAACTTCTGCTACATCATAACGGTCGAGGAACTCTTTCTTCAGTCCGAAGTTCAGAACCTTCATGTCCGAATCTCCGTAGAATCTTGCGATCTTCTCGCCGAATCCGCCATCCAGAATACCATCTTCCAGAGTGATCACAACATCATGATCTTTCTTAAGCTCTTCCAGAAGTTCTGCATCAATACCTGTAATATAATATGGATTGATCACAGTTGCATCTGTACCAGTTACTTTCTTGAGCTCTTCTGCAACTTCTTTGCCAAGTCCGTAGAATGTTCCAAGTCCAATCACTGCAACCTTAGAACCTTTCTGAGTTACTTCGTATTTGTTCAGATCACCGAAGTCTTTTGTAATCTCTTTTCCGTCAGAGATCACACTGCCGCCCGGAAGTCTGATTCCTACCGGATACTCATTCTGCTCGATACTCCAGTCAAGCATTGCCAGGTATTCTTCCTTGGTTGTCGGAGCAAGGTACACCAGATTCGGAATATTGGCCATCATTGGGATGTCATATAGTCCAAGGTGTGTCACATCATTCATTCCGTATATCGAACCACAGAATGTTACAATAGTTGCCGGGCTGTTATTAATGCAGAGATCCTGTGCGATCTGGTCATAAGTTCTCTGTACAAATGTACTGTATACTCCATAAATCGGTTTTCCGCCATTTGCGGCAATTCCGGAAGCCAGTGCTACGGCTGTCTCTTCTGCGATACCGACATCTACGAACTGTTTTCCTGCTTCTTTTCTCTTATCTTCTGTGAATCCCATAACAGTCGGTGTTCCGGATGTGATCGCTACCACTGCCGGATCTTTTTTCATCTTATCCAAAAGATAATTCAGGGAAATATCCGAATAGTCTTCTTCTGTCATCTCGTATAACGGTTCACCTGTCTCGATATGAAATGGTCCGTTATAATGCCATACTTCTTTGTTCTGCTCTGCCGGTGCATAACCTTTTCCCTTTAAGGTATTGATATGCACAACAACTGGTTTCCTGCTGTCTTTGACACTCTGGAATGCTTCGATCAGGTCTCCGACAGCATTTCCGTGATCCACGTAAATGTAATCCAGTCCCATAGCCTTGAACAGGTTGCATTCTGCCTGTCCGTTTGTCTCGCGGAGTAATTTTAAGTTGCCGTATAATCCGCCGTGATTTTCCGCAATGGACATATCATTGTCATTTACAACAATGATCAGATTACCGTCTAACTCTACCGCATAGTCCAGTCCTTCTAACGCTTCTCCACCACTTAAAGAGCCATCACCGATCACTGCGATCACATTGCCGTCTTCCCCTTTCAGGTCTCTTGCTTTTGCAAGTCCGCATGCAAGACTGACGGATGTAGATGTATGACCTACTGTAAAATGATCATGTGCACTTTCATTCGGATTGCTGTATCCGGATACATCATCGTAATGCTCTTCATAAAGATATGCATCCTTTCTTCCTGTCAGCATCTTGTGCGGATAGGTCTGGTGTGATACGTCATATACAATCTTGTCTTTTGGTGACTCGAATACATAATGCAGTGCGATCGTTGCCTCTACCATACCGAAGTTTGGTCCGAAGTGTCCGCCGTGGATACTGGCTCTTTTTAACAGTGTTTCTCTCATCTCACCTGCCATTACGGTCATCTCGTCTACGGTTAATTTCTTTACGTCTTCTGGTCCGTTAATCTTTTCTATATACATGAACTATTCTCCTCCCAGTTTAATACTCCTGTCTTTACTGCTTCTTCGTATTTGGAAATTTTGTAATTCAGCCGGTTGATCGCTGACTCTATCTGCGCTTTCTGCTCTTCTAACTTCTCTCTTTCTTCCGAAAGAAGCTGAAGTCTTGCTTCAAATGTCTCGTCGCCCTCCTGATATAATTTTACATACTCGATCAGTGCCTCCACGGGAAGTCCCGCTTTTCTCATACAGATCACAAGCTCCACCCATCCAAGGTCTGATTCCTGATAGTCTCTGATTCCGCCTGCCGTACGTGTTACTTCCGGTATCATGCCGATGCGTTCATAATAACGCAGGGTATCAGCGGAAATGTCATATGTTTCACTTACTTCTTTTATCGTCAATCCAGACACCACCTTTCCGTTCATTACTATAGCACTTGGAGTTCGCTCCAAGTCAAGATTTTTTCCAAAAATGTAAGAGTAAATTCCGGATTATACAATTCATCCTGTATTTTCTGATATCTGCAGAAGCTGCATAGCAATAACAAAAGCCGTCAGGGAATATAATTCTAATTCATACATTAACATTCCCTGACGGCTTTTCTATTTCTATTATTTCTTTTAAATTCTCTTCAAATCAGCTTCCGTCAACCTTACTTCTGGCTTCTCAGTCTCTCAACAAACCGACTGAGTCTTCCGATCGCTTCTTTCAGATCTTCCAGTGAGTACGCATACGATACACGCAGGAACCCTTCCCCACTCTCACCAAACGCACTTCCCGGTACGACCGCAACCTTCTCCTCTTCCAGGAAACGCATTGCAAATTCTTCGGAAGTCATACCGAATTCTTTGATACTTGGGAAGATATAAAATGCACCGAATGGCTCGAAGCATTCCAGCTTCATCTTCGCAAATTCATTTACCAGATATCTTCTTCTCTGGTTGTATGCATTTCTCATCTGCTGCACTTCATCTTCGCAGTGACGCAAGCCTTCGATGGCTGCGTACTGGCTGTTGGTCGGCGCACACATGATTGCAAACTGATGGATCTTCAACATCTGTTCTATGATCACAGACGGTCCGCAGATATAACCAAGTCTCCATCCCGTCATGGCAAATCCTTTGGAAAATCCGTTGATTACCAGTGTTCTTTCCTGCATTCCCGGAAGAGATGCAATAGACACATGCTCTGTCTTGTATGTAAGTTCGGAGTAAATCTCATCCGAAAGCACATACAGGTCATGTCTTTTCACAACTTCCGCAATTGGCTCCAGATCTTCTTTTGTCATGATTGATCCTGTCGGGTTGTTCGGGAATGGCATGACTAACATTTTTGTCTTTGGCGTGATTGCTGCCTCCAGTTCTTCTGCCGTCAGTTTGAATTCGTTCTTTTCCTGAAGCGGAATAACAACCGGATTACCGTCTGCCAGAATGGTACAAGGTAAATACGATACATAGCTCGGCTGCGGGATCAGTACTTCATCTCCCGGATCCAGCATTGCGCGCAGTGCCACATCGATTCCTTCACTTCCTCCAACCGTCACCATGATCTCATGATCCGGGTCATATTCTACATGTATCTTACGTTCCAGATATTTGCTGATCTCGATCTTCAGATCTTTAAGACCTGCATTCGATGTATAGAAAGTCTTGCCCTGTTCCAGGGTGTAGATACCTTCCTCTCTGATTCTCCATGGTGTGTCAAAATCAGGTTCTCCTACACCAAGGGATATTGCGTCAGGCATCTCACTTACCAGATCAAAGAATTTCCGGATTCCAGATGGTTCGATGCCTGTGATTTTCTTAGATAATGGATTTCTCATCATGGTGTTACAAGCATCCTTTCTGTTTTTTTCTGTCCGAACATGATTGTTCCGTGATCCTTATATTTCTTCAGTACGAACTGTGTACTGGTTCCTGTAACATCTTCGATCGGTGATAATTTACTTGATACAAACCTTGACACTTCCTGCAAAGTCTTGCCTTCGATCAGAACCATCATATCAAAATCACCGGAGATCAGATATACGGCTGATACTTCCGGATAATTACAGATCCGTTCTGCTGTCTTATCAAATCCCGTGTCACGCTGTGGTGTTACTTTTACTTCGATCAGGGCATTCACATACTCTGTTCCTGTCTTATCCCAGTCGATCAGTGTATGATAGCCACAGATGATCTTTGCTCTTTCCATGGCAGAAATCTCATTTGCTACGGTTACTTCGTCGGTTCCAAGAAGAACTGCCAGTTCTCCGAGGTCCACCCTGCTATGCTTCTCCAGATACAGGAGTATCTGCTTTCTTAATTCTTCCATCATTCATACCTCCGCTATATAGCTTCAAGATCTCATCCGGAGCCGGACGGTCGATATAACGCATCTCTTCTCCATTTCTTAAGATCTTATCGTTGTTGTCTGTTGTATGTCCGATTACTGCTGCTGTAATCCCCTGATTGTTCAGCGCATCTGCCAGTACTTCCCCATTGTCAGTCACAGCCAGAAAACTTCCTGTAGATATCATCTGATATGGATTCAGCCGGAAATGTTCACATACCTCGATCGTTTCCTGTAAAATACTGATTTTCTTCATATCAAGATCCAGTCCCTGCTCTAATTCCAGTGCCAGATTCCACAGTGCTGCCAAGATCCCGCCATCTGCGACCTGACGTACGACAAATGCGCCCCCGGCTTTTGCGGCTTCGATTTCTTTTGGAGCAAATATCTGCTGTCCGTATGACTTTATCTGCTTCATGAAAACCGGCGCAAAACGAGTCTTAAGTTCCTGTTCTTTTTCTTCCGTGATCCGGAGCATACCATCCATTCCTGCATGCCCTGCGAACACAATATCCTTACAGGCTCGTGCGGTTTCCCGGTTCCATGCTTCTTCCTTTGGAGCCTTTGCGATTCCTGTAACCGTCACTGCGATCGCCCGAACCGCCGGATTGACAGATGCCTGTACTCCTGCAAGCATGATATTATACTTTTTGCATGCTTTTTTGAGAAGCTTTTCAATCTTGTGGATTCTGGATTTGAACACGTATTCCGGATAGGCGATCTGTACACTAATGCCTGCAGATGGTTCATGCGTATCCTGCATATCCTCACTCCGGATATCCGCTTCCTGCTCCTCATCCTCTGTTATATCAGGGCAGACAGAGAACACTGCACCCTGTGCCGCCAGTGCGTTCACAGTCTGTGCAAGTGCATGGACACCGATCTGCGGAGATAAACCGTAGACGGTAACTGTTTCGCTTATAAGCTGTTCTGTCTGTGTCTCTAACTTCATGTTTATTATGTTCCCCTTTTATTTTTATACAAGATACGGAATAATCATCGTTGCTACCATGGCAATGATGACGATAAGCACAACAATTGATACAATTCTTCTTGTTCTTTTATTGTTGAAATTCATTCTTCTACCTTCTTTGATTATATTTTCGTTACTACTTCTTCTCATTCTTATCAATTTTTACGTAAACAGTAACGTATTTCTCTACATTTTATACTCTTTACAATATTTTTGCAAGAAACAATCCTCACATTTCGGACTTCTTGCACTGCAGATCGTACACCCTTTTTATAATTTAATTTTCTCTATCCTACAGACTCTTGCCTCCTGATTCAGCGGATTTCTGTTCTGATAGTCAAATAAAATATATGTATCTGTCAGTTTGAAATATTCCAGATGCGTCATTTTACGCATCTGATTTCTGTCGTATTTTCCATAATCTGGAAGGTACTCATGCGTCTCCTCTTCTGTCTCATAAAATGCTCTTGCAGCATCTTTCGTTACCGGATATTCTCCGGCAAATCCTGGACGGCTCTTTGCATTTTCACGCAGATAATAATCATAAGTGAGCACTTCCCGGAATAAATCTTCTTTTTCTTTGTGATATTTTCTCACATAATTTAACAGGATCTCATATCTTGCACTCCGCTTGTGCTGAACTGAATTATAATCATTTTCCTCATAATAAGCAGCAAGCCGGTCATACATATCAAATGCAGAATCATATTCTTTTTCCAGTTCTTCCATCGTGTTCGTGAATTGACGGCTGTTATAATACACTTCTACCATCTCTTCCACGCCTTTCAGCCTCAATACATCTTCATAAGAAATCCATTTTGTATAAAGTACTTCATACGGTGGATGCGCTTTGTGCACAATTCCATATTCCTTCTGATGTTCCTGCATAAATGATCCTTTCAGCACTTTCAGGAATCCTAACTGGAGTTGTTCTGGTTTTAATGCGTAGACATCATCAAAAGAATGTGCGAAGCTTTCCACATCTTCGTATGGAAGTCCCGCAATCAGATCCAGATGTTCGTGTACATTTCCTCTCTCCTGGATTCTCCTCACGATTCTGGATACTTTTTCAAAATCCATAACTCTGTGGATCTCTTTAATCGTCTTCGGATTTGTTGACTGCACACCTATTTCAAGCTGTACCAGTCCGGGGCGCATCTGTTCTAACAATTCCAGTTCTTCCTCATTCAGAATATCTGCCGCAATCTCAAAATGGAAATTCGTGATTCCATTATCATGCTCCATGATATATTTCCAGATTGCAATACTGTGATCGTGCTTACAGTTAAATGTACGATCGACGAATTTCACCTGCGGAACATTATGGTCCAGGAAAAACTGCAGTTCCTTCTTTACCAGTTCTATATCTCTGAACCGCAGGCGCTTGTCTACCGAAGACAGACAGTAGCTGCAGGAAAATGGACAGCCTCTGCTTGTCTCATAATAGATAATTTTGTGTTCAAAATCTTCTATGTGGTCGTAGACAAACGGAACCTCACTTAAATCCATGATCGGCCGCCATGGTTTATCGATGATTTCATTTTCTTCTGTCCGGAAAGTAATGCCTATAACATTTTTTAACTGGTTATCCACACTCTCTGATTTTTTCCAGAAGTTATCCACATTCTCTTTCTTTTTTTCGAATTCATTTCGGTATATCCGGCAAATTTCTTTAAATGTCTTCTCTCCTTCCCCTTTCATTACACCTTTGACACACAGTAGACGTCTTAACACATCCTGCGCATCATAGGAAACTTCCGGACCACCAAGCCAGATTGGCATATCCGGTCGTAATTTTCCGATTTCCAACACAATCTCCTCTATATAATCCAGGTTCCAGATATAGCAGGAAAGGCAGAGGACGTCCGGTTTTCTCTTATAGATATCCATCAGGATATCATCCTTCTGCTGATTGATCGTGTACTCCCCGATCTCCACCGCCGGATCTTCGGCATAGGCTTTCAGGCTGTAGACCGCTAGATTGGAATGTATATATTTTGCATTGACTGCTGCCAATAATATCTTCATTATGCTTTCCTCCAGATCAGAATCTCTCCTCCGGTCGTATACCGGATAAGATAAATCCTCATATATCTAGGTATTATAAATTGGTATCGCCTTTTTTACAACATTTCCATTGACTTTTTCTCCGGAACACGTTAAAATATTGAGCTGTGCAGCCGGGGTGTTAGCGGTACCTTGCACCTGCAATCCGCTATAGCAGGGGTGATATTGCGCAGAGGGCTTGTTTTTGCAGAGCTGCCCTTGGAAAGTGGCGTTGATGTTTGGGTCTTACGCGACGGAACTCCATGAACCATGTCAGGTCAGGAATGAAGCAGCATTAAGTGGAATCTTCCGGGTGCCGTAAGGGTGCCTGGGCTGAGTTAACTACTAAGGTAACGTCTGTGAAGGCTCGTTCGAAGCGCAATGCACATAATAAAATAAACAGATATTAAAAATATCCACTGCAGTTTCCCGCATGTGGATATTTTTTTATATTATACCAAATATTACTGCCAGCAATATTACGATCGCATTCGTTACTGTCTGTACCGGAACTGCTTTCTTGCAGAAGTGCTGTACATCCGTCTCGGTCAACGCACATCCGAGATAAGTTGATGAGTTTGTCGGTGTTGAACTTGTTGCCAGTGACAGATTACATACGAACGGTGCAATGATCGTCACTGCCGGAATTCCAAATCCTGCCCCGATAGAGATAAACACCGGATACATTGCATTGAAGATCTGGAATGGAATAAAGTAAATGATAATTACACATAATAACAGCAAGATGATATGTATATATTCCAGCATGAACTTTGGACAGATCTTAATCAGACCGTCTGAGATCGCTCCTACCATTCCCGTATTATTGAATACTGCCTGATATACAGAGATCGCAGCATTACGATAATATTCAGATACATCGGTCCGACTTTACCAAATATTTCCCCAAAATTCTTCGGATAGTTGATCATTGCCGTTACGACCGTTGCTGCCATAAATACCAGATACGGAGGCAGACTGAATACACCAAGACCAACCATAAATACAATGAATAAGATAAAATTAATCCAGAAAAGCTTTGGTCGTCTGTACGGATTCTCTTCTACTTCTTTTGTCTCTTCTTCTACATTTTCCTCAACTACACCAAATGTTCCCACGCGTTTCTTATGCCTGATCCCGAAGTATACCCACTGCAAAATGATGGCCGGGATAAAACATAATGCCCATGGAATCGATGCCTTTGACAATTCATTGGCAGATAATCCTGCCGAAGATGCCGTATATGCCATTCCAATCCCCCACGGAATAAAGCACATCGCAGACATTGCAGTCTGTGCTATGATAAACGCTGCCTCACGGTCAAAATCATATTTCTTATAAAGTGGTACCAGCACCGGGAACGTGATCAGGTACGCCGGTGTAAAATTACCTGTCAGAATTGCAAATGCTGCAATTACGGATGTCAGGATCATAATTACAATAACATTCATCTTATTGCCAAGCTTATTCGTCACTGCGGATACAATGGTATCAAATACCCCTGCTTCCGTAAGCATCTGAAAATACAGAAATGCAAATAATAACATGAAGCCTGCTGATTTCATGATTGAACTGAACTGTTCCAGTACAAAATCACTTGTCTCCTGTAAACTAAAGCCCAAAAGTAACGAACATATGACCGGTACAATAAATAATACAAAATTAAATGGTACTTTCTTCGTGACAACCGTTGCCACAACGATCAATACCAGAATAATCGCCATTACAGTAGCATTCATAGTCTGCACCTCCTTAATCCATGTGGACTTTCAGAAATTTTTCCACAATATCCATATTCTTCTCTGTCCAGAATGCCGGATCTCCATGCTTTGCATTCTCTATCAGATAAAATTCTACTTCTTTTTCTTCTTCTCTCAGTTTCTTATACAGGCGGATACTCTGTTCAGGTGCAACCAGATCATCTGCAAGTCCGTGCATCATCAGTACCGGCGGTATCTCGGTCTCTTTGTTTACATAATTCATACAGGTAACTGCATTGGAAAGTTCCGGATATTCATATACATTCTTCTTACCGATCAGCATTCCTTCCGGACTGTCCGGCTCTCCCTGATTCAGTGTCGTTGGAAAATCTTCTTTTATCTGCACGCATGTAACACCATAGAAATCTACGATTGCATTTACCTTGCAGGAATATTCTTTATAGACGTCTGTGTCCATCAGTTCCTGATCTGCTGTCACACCTGCAATAAACGCTGTATTACCGCCGCTTGAATCTCCCATTAAAAAGATCTGTGACGGATCAATACGATATTCTTCTGCATGTTTTCTTAAGAAACGAACTCCTGTCTTTGCATCCTCTACCTGCGCCGGAAATGCAGCAAGCTCACTTTCTCTATATTGAAGGATTGCTGTCACAAATCCACGCCTTGCAAGATCTGCCATTGCTCCGAGCCTTTTATAGTTATCCTGCTTTCTCCATGCCGATCCCTGCACATACAAAATTGCCGGATATGTTTCCTCTGCTTTGGCATTCGTCTCCGGTACGATCATCTGAAGCGTACGTTCAATCCCATCTCTGTTTACATAGCATACATCATGCTTATATATTCCATATCTCTCCGTTCCATCTGCTGTAAGTTTCTGAACCTCTTCCATACCCTCAAGTTGTATCCGGAAATCTTCAAAACTCATATTTTTGATTTCTTCACTTGTCATTATCTGTTTCCTCCTGCTCCGTTTTTCTATATTGTTAATTTTATAACTGGATACAGGTATCAGGTCAAGTGTACTTATATTAATACATTTTATGAATTTTAGTCTTTTTTCAAGTTTTCTATCGTTTGTTTCTATCATTTCTTTCTAATATCACCTTATTTTTATCATTTTATCCCACTAAAGTGCGAAAACCTGAGATTAACTCTCAGGTTTCAGCAATATATATATTTTCAGATAATTCCAGTCATTTTCTTCTTCATCATGCGTAATTTTGATCCTTACACAGTAAGCATCTCCCGGTACATCCATATCTTGTTGAAACTCCCGGTATATCTCCCTGATCTTCTTCTGCAATATTCCATCCGATGCATATGCTCCTGTAATTTTGAGGTAAAATACAAATGCTCTCCCACCTTTTATCCTGGTATATCCTTTTTGCCTGCTCCATGCATTGCCGCATTTTACTTTATCTTCTATATACTCTGCCCGCACTGCCTGTCCCCAGGAAAACCGATTTTCTATACCATTCAGACTTTCCCTGCTTATCTTAAGTACCGATTTACTTTCCGGCGCATAATCCATAAAATTAATCCCGTCTGATTCAAGCTGCGCATCTTTTCCATATTCCATGTTTTCCGTTTGGAATCGGATCCAGAAATCCGGCATTTCTTCTATATACCAGTTTCCCAGTTTCTTTTCTATCTCTTTCGTCTCTGCAAGATAATCCGTCACACGTTTCTTAATCTCCTGCAGCTCAGACAGTGCGTTCTCTATTTCTTCCAACCTTTTTTTCAGTAGATCCTCTACTGCTTCCGAATCCGCTTCTTTTATCAGATTTCTGATATCTTTCAATGCGAAGCCAAGATTTTTATACTTCATACATTCGTAAATATCCGTACATGCTCTTATATCATACGACCTGTAATTTGAATGTTCTCTTCTCGCAGAACTCAACAGACCAATCTTCTCATAATATTTTATTGTATGCACGGACACCCCTGTAAACTTTGCAAGCATTCCTACCGTCTTTTCATTCATCTGGTCACCTGTCTCTTATATTTCCTCTGTCTGCTCTTTTTCCAGCTGCTTTTTCTTCTTCCTTGCCTCTCTTAATTCTTTAAAAAATGATTTCATCATCTGGCTGCATTCTTCTTCCATGACTCCTGTCGTCAATTCCACCTGATGGTTAAATTCCGGCATATCCAGAAGATTTAAAATCGATCCCGCACAACCGGCTTTTGGATTCATACAACCGACTACCACCCTTGTCATCCGGGACTGTACGATTGCACCGGAACACATCTGGCAAGGCTCCAGTGTCACATACATCGTACAATCTTCCAGTCTCCAGTCATTCATTTTCCTGCTTGCTTTTCTGATCGCAGCCAGTTCCGCATGTGCCAGGGTATTGTTGTCAATCGTTCTCCGGTTGTACCCTCTTCCTATGATCTTATCCTGATACACAATCACACACCCGATCGGTACTTCTCCGATCGCATAAGCTTTTTTCGCCTGTTTGATTGCTTCTTTCATATATTTTTCATCTGTACTTTGCATTTCCACACTCCATCTGATTATATTTTTCTTTGTATATCTGCGCAGTCTTCCGATCCGCGGACATCTCTGCACCAGTATCCGAATGTCTCTCTGTCATTCGTTTCTTCTTCCGTAAGCGCAAGTCCGGTCTCCTCAAACGGCAGAAATTCCGGAAACCCAAAACTTTCTGCTGCTTTTGCTTCCTGTGGATGATATACTCCAGGTACTCCTAATTTTAACTGACCATCACAGACTGTCAATATCAGGTGATGATAATTATAATATCCATGAACCAGAAAACTATTGTTCGCATGCTTCCATTCACATCTCGGAAGACATACCATATCTTTCCGTTGGATTTTTCTGACTTTGTATCTTTTCCCACATTCCTTTACTTCCTGTTCCTCTGAAGCCTCTGCAATACTCTTTTCTTTTTCATGCGTCTCTTCCTCCGCCATCTCCCACTTTTCCATCTGACAGATATTTACCGCATCGTCATTCCACACTGCAGCATAACAGTGCCCGCTTATGTCTTTCAAAATAATTCCGTTGACCAGACCATAATTTTCTTTCTCCCCCATATCTTCCGGTGTATAACACAATTGATAATTCAGTCCGGGAGACGGCGGCTCTGTCACTCCCATATTGATTCCGGTACATTTTTCATCCTGATTCCAGAACAAATATACTTCCAGTCCCTTTGCGTCTTCTTCCATCCGGAATCCTTTTCCGTGTACATGGATCACACACTGTTCCATATCCTGTTCTATTTTTACGAAGCCTACATTCCGCATCTTCTTCTCTTGTTCGTATTCATACAGATATCGAATAAACCGTCTCAAAATACCCACTCCTGTTTACGGCTATTTATCACAATCTATTCTGAAATATTCTCTTTTATGCCATAATCGCATTCAATTCCTGATACAACCTCTTCGCATAGCTGTCGGTCATTCCGCAGATATAGTCCGTAACCAGTAATAATCTCAGATACAACCGGTAAATGTCTGGCTGTCCCTCCGCATGATAGCAGTATGCTTTTTTGTAATTATTGGAAATAAACGAAACCAGCCGTTCTTCTATAGAATTCAGTTTCTGTGCCGGATCATCATATTTAATTATCGCACCCATGAAGCGGTCCATCAGATTGTCAAGCATCACTGCTTCCTTCACTTCCATCCGGTAGATTGTTTCTGACTTAAACACACATTTGCATGCAATCTCTCCAAGTAATTTTACAAGTCCTTCCGCCGGTGTATCTGCGAATAAATCTGTTTTATATACTCCATTCATAATCTCATCGTAATGAGAAGTAAATCCAGATGTTGCATATCCGATCAGAACTCCCTGTGCCTTTACGATCCAGTTTTTCACTGCATAATCTCCGGGGTTATCTACTCCGTTTTTCTTTGCACGTTCATATAATTCCACCAGTTTATCTGCCGGCCGGAATCTATTCCATTCCGCCTGTTCCGGAACTGCCAGCTTCTTTTCCCTGTTTTGAAGCTTCCGCAATTCATCCCGCAGACTGTGATAAGTAATGAACCCTTTCACAAATGCATCTTCGATATCTGCCGTTTTATATGCAATATCATCTGCTGCCTCCAGAATAAATGTCAGAGGATGTCTGCAATTTCCCGTCCCTGTCTCCATCACGATATCTTCGAATAACTCCCGGTCCGCATAATAATATCCCATCTTTTTTTCACGGATATCCCCGGACTTTGGCCGGATCTGTGTAGATGCCACCGGATATTTTATAATTGTGTTTAAAAGCGCATAGGTAAGATTCATTCCATTTTCATCTACCAGGAAATGAAGCTTACTCACCAGCCTGAGCGCCTGTGCATTTCCTTCAAAATGATAAAAATCTTCCCTCATCTGTTCTTCCAGCAATTCTTCTATCGGTGTTCCGTGATATTTTAACACCGGAAGATTCCGTTCAAACCACTCTCTGATCGCAAACTCCCCATAATGTCCGAACGGAGGATTTCCAATGTCATGAATCAGTCCTGCACACTGAAGAATATTGCAAATATCTTCTTTCATCCCCGGAGTGAAACTTGTATCTTTCTTATGTGCCAGTATGCTTTCGCCGATATTCTGTCCCAGCGATTTTGCCAGCGATGATACCTCCATAGAATGGGTCAGCCTGGTCCGAATAAAATCACTTTTATCTAATGGAAATACCTGTGTCTTGTCCTGAAGTCTCCGAAATGATGCACTTCCGATGATCCTGTGGTAATCCTTTTCAAATTCGCTTCTCAGATCGGTATCGGCGGAACGTACATCCTGATGTCTGCCCGGCCTTTGTCTCTTTGTCGATAAAAGTCTTGTCCACTCCATTTTACATCCTCCTTTTTGTCAAAAAGTGTCCAGCCGGATCTCCGGCTGAACACCTTATTTACAGCATTACTTTCTTAAGTTCATTTTCCATTAATCCAGATAGATCGGCGGCTCATAATCTTTGCCAAGTAACGCTTTCTTACGCTCCTGATATCCGAGAAACGCCCACTCCGTCATATCTGTCCACTGATGAGTTCCACGGTCATATACCTGCACATAGCCGATCCGGTTCGGATGCATTCTTACACTGTTCGATTCATATTCATGTCCGGTATAAGGGTTAAGTTCCCCTTTCTCAAGATCCTCTTCCGTTGATGTAAATAAATCCTCTTCATTCTCCTGTGCATACCTGTTCTGATATCCTGCATCATAGTTCGTATTTAACTGTTCTGCATTTTCATAAGCAGCCGTTTCTGTCTCTGCGGCATATGTCTCTGCTTCCTCAGGTTCATCTGGAAGAAACTCTTCTGCAAGTTCGCCTGATTCTCCATCTTCTGAATAATCAAATTCATGATATTGGATTTCCGGTTTTTCTTCCTCTTTTTCTTCTTTCACCGGTTCTTCATGCTTTTTATGGATTCCGAAAAATGCTCTCCATCCATGTGCCTTCTTCTCTGTCTCAGTCTTCTTTGGTTCCGGTTCTTCTACTTCCGGCTCAGTTACCGGCTCTTCCTCATACTCCGGCTCTGCTTCTACTTCCGGCTCTTCCTCATACTCCGGCTCTGCTTCTTCATATACCGGCTCTTCCTCATACTCCGGTTCTGCTTCTTCATATGCCGGCTCTTCTGCATACTCCGGCTCTGCTTCTTCATATACTGGCTCTTCTGCATACTCCGGCTCTACTTCTTCATATACTGGCTCTTCTGCATACTCCGGCTCTGCTTCTTCATATACTGGCTCTTCTGCATACT
>ERZ894232.1346-NODE-1346-length-23858-cov-9.221821_pt1 | contig 23858 bp, 23 predicted proteins | sample MGYA00380296_ERZ894232 | MGnify/ENA primary metagenome ERZ894232 (study PRJEB32331, sample SAMN06328433) | human gut metagenome | biome: human gut microbiome; feature: stool | host: Homo sapiens | collected 2014-08-14 ... | reverse complement strand
GGATTTTGGCTTTCTTATTTTATTAAGATTTTATTTGTTATGTTTTCTTATGAAGGCAGCCGTTGCAATTCCCCTTAAGAAATCAAGGAAGAGGAAAATCAACGTTTTCTTAAGGGAAAGTTGCTTTACAAGGTCGGTTTTTTTGTACTTTTTTGCGATTTCTCCCGCATTGAAAAAACCCTGTTTTCCGGGTATAATGAAAAGAAAACCATAAAGGAGGCGGGGCTATGCGTGCCCTTATCACCGGAGCCACCAGCGGCATCGGCAAGGCTTTTGCCCTGCTTTTGAGCCAGAGGGGCTTTGACCTGATTTTAGCCAGCCGGAATACGGCAAAAATGCGGAAATTGCAGAAAATACTGCCCACCCATGTGGACATTGTCACTGTGGACTTGACCAAAGAAGCGGACTGCTATCATTTATACGAAACAGTGAAAGATACGCTCATTGACCTTGTCATCAATAACGCCGGTATGGGGGCAGTGGGGCGTTTTTCTGAAATCCCGCTGGAAAAAGAACTGGATATGCTGAACCTCAATGTCCGGGCGGTACATATCCTCACAAAATTATTTTTGCAGGATTTTGTCCGTCGGGATTATGGATATATTTTGAATGTGGCATCATCGGCTGGGTTTACAGCTGGCCCCCTCATGGCGTCTTACTATGCGGGAAAAAACTATGTGCTGCGGCTGACACAGGCGGTGGCGGAAGAATTGCGGCAGGAAGGGAGCTGGGTGCGGGTATCCGCTCTTTGTCCTGGGCCTGTGGATACGGACTTTAATCGCAATGCCAATGCCAAATCCGCTGTGAAGGGTATTTCTCCCAAGAAAGCAGCTGCCGCAGGACTGAAAGGCGTTTTTGCCGGAAAAACGGTGATACTGCCTGACGGCGGTACCTACGCCACAAGACTGATGCAGCGGTTATTGCCGGAAAAATGCCTGCTGCCTTTGACCTACGCCATCCAAAAGCGAAAAGAGGACTAACATGGAACTGGATTTACATGGACAGATTAAGAAAAGGAAGGGCTGGCAGAAAGTAATCCTGCTGACCATTCAGGGGTATTTTGACAATAAGGTGGGGCGCAACGCCGCTGCCATGACATACTACCTCTTGTTTGCCATGTTCCCGTTTTTTATTTTTGTGACATCTCTTTTGGGGCTTCTGCATCTGCCCACATTGGCATTGGATGGACAGATCACCCGTTTCCTGCCGGAAGATGTGGTAGCGTTTCTGAATCTTGCCATTGAGCATATCACAAAGAGCAGCAACAATGCTTTGCTGACATTCGGGTTGGTGTTCTCCGTGTGGTTTCCTCTTCGGGCAGTTTCCAACCTTATGGAAGCCATCAACGATATTTACGGCGAAGAAAAATCCGGCAGCCATTCCATCCGTACAGCTATCCTGACGGCATTGACCATTGTCTTGATTCCAGCCACTCTTTTGGTGTTGCTGTTGGGGGAAAGGGTGCTGGGATTTGTAGGGGAATATATTCCCATTTCAACGGAATTCATCACCGGATGGAGCCGTATGCGTTTTGTGCCCATGGCGGCGGCGCTGCTGTTTGTGCTGTCAGCGGTGTACTTCTTTTCGCCTTCTAAAATACAGAAAGCCCGGTATATCCTGCCGGGAGCAATTCTTTCCATGGGTGTATGGATGCTCTTTTCTTTGATTTTTTCCTACTATGTAGACCATGTGGGACGTTATTCCATCATTTATGGCTCCATTGGGGTCATCATCGCTTTGCTGGTGTGGATGGATTGGAGCATGATTGCCATGCTCATGGGCGCGGTGTTTAATGTGGCACTGAAAGAAACCTATGATAAACCAAAAGAAATGGAAATAGAAATCGAAATATAAAAAACCGGAAATTCCAGCTGTATGGAACTTCCGGTTTTGTTTTTGTCAGGACTGGATGATGTCCTGATATTCTTCTTCTGTCAGCTTGCCCAGTGTCAGATAACGCTGGAGCTGGTCTTTGCGGACATAACCCAGTTTGTATTTTTTCTTCAGGATCTCGTACATCTCACATGCCTCCTTCCAGAATTGCCAGTTCCAGGTCAGAAAGCCCCTGCATGATGATCTGCAGATCTGTGTAAATGGGCTCTGGTTCTGGTTCATAGTCGTAAATGAGCTGATTTTTTTCATTCAGCTTCAGATATACCACAAAGCCTTCTTTTGGCTCCGGAAAAGGGGGCAGGGAAGTATCCAGCCAAATGGTGTTGTCACAAAGGCAGCTTTCTGCCGCTTCTTTGCTTACATAAAGGTTGTACCAGACCACACGGCCGGTCTTGTCGAAATTGACTAACATGTTTTTCGCTCCTTTCGTTTACGCTTCTTTGGTGTCGGTGTAGCCGATCAAAAATTCCTCCAACTGTGCAGAGGATGCCGTATAGCCGATGTATAGGAAGGTGTAATCGGTACCGGCAGTAACAGAAATAACCCATTCGCAGGTGCGACCTTCTCCGTCAGAGGAATATTCGTAATGAAGACAGGCCTTTTCCTCTGGAGGCAGACGTGAAATAGATGTCCCCATATTGGTTTTTTCCGGTGCGTTGCTTAACTGATAGGGGACGTTGTCATAAATGTCAAAAGCAAAACTTCCACTATCTGTTACTTTGAGCTTTAAATAAATGGTACCGTTTTTTTCAGCACGAAAAGTTGTAAGCTTTCCGTAAAATCTGCTGCTGGTGGACTTTGGAGACCAATTGCTGATATTTTTTTTGATCTCTGTTGTGGAATAACGGTAGATATCCGCTTTCTCTTCCGGCTGATGACTGGGATGGAGCAGCCCGAAAAGCGTATCCTCCCCTTCATCGCCGGGATTGCCGATTTTTTCGCTGACGCCTGCCATGTCCTGTTCCGCCTGATACAGCTGGGTGTCAATGGCATCCATGTTCTCATTGAAGTCCGCCACGTCGTAGTAGTCATCGGTGCCGGGTTTGATGAGGTCGTAATGCTCTGTAAATGTTGCCATTTGTTTCTCTCCTTTCTGTTTGAATTTTTGTTACGCCCTAAGGGTAATGGGTTTCAAGTCCCAAAAAGTCCCAACCTGTGAAAAATAAAAAAGACATGTTCTCAAAATCATGAGAAACATGTCTTTTATGTGTGAAAAAATCAGTCGAATTCCAGAAATTTGTGTGGTGGAACATCTAAAGCGTTGGCAATGCGGAATAACGTATAGAGGGAAATGGGTTTGTAGATATTGGGTGCTTCAATCATACCGATAAAGTTGGTTGCAACATGGATTTTCTCTGCTAGTTCCTCTTGGGTCAGCCCTTTCAGTTTGCGATAATAAGCAATTTTTAAGCCTATCTTTTTATATTCTTCTGTATAGTCATTTTTCATACAAACCAAATCCTTTCTGTTACTAGTATACTGAACAGAAAGAGTGGTTTTTATTGCTTTACAAATCAATAATTATTATAATTTAATATAATAATTATTGATAATTTAGTAATAAAGAGGGGGCAAGCACATGAAAACCATATTTGCACAGAATTTACGGAAATACCGCAAAATCTGCGGTATGACCCAGAAGACGCTGGCAAAGGAACTGCATTACAGTCATACAGCCATTGCCAATTATGAATCCGGCAGGAATGAGCCATCTTTGTCGGATCTGTGCCGTCTGTCGGATATTTTGGGGGTGTCCACGGATGCGCTTTTGGGTAGAAACAGCGTACAACACAAAGCCATGACCAATCCATTTCTGGAGCAGTTTTTGCAATTGGAACCGAAAATCCAGAAAATTATTACAGAATTGATTTTTCTGCTGTAATGGGGAACGGCAGAAATTCGCGAAATATAAAGAAAACAGCTGGAACCCTTTTCATTTTAAGGATTTCAGCTGTTTTTGCTTTCTGTTACGCAGCCTGTTCAAAGAACTGCTGATGCCATACCAGGAACATATAGATTGTCCAGATCTTACGGCTGTTGTCTGCCTTGCCTGCGCGGTGTTCATCCAGATATTTGATGATTTCCGCTGTGTTGAAGAATTCTTTTGCGGCGGGGCTTTCAAAAGCAGCTTTCACACGGTTGTAATAAGCGTCTTCTTTCAGCCAGATACGGATGGGTACGGGGAAGCCCAGTTTTTTCTTCTCCGCAACCATATCGGGCAGATAACGGTGCGCCGCCTGACGCATAGCGAATTTGGTGTTTTCTTTGTTGACTTTGTATTCTGTGGGTACCGTTCTGGCAATGTCGAATACTTTTCTGTCCAGGAAAGGTACACGCACTTCCAGAGAGTGTGCCATACTCATTTTGTCCGCTTTCAGCAGAATGTCGCCAATGAGCCAGAAATGGATATCAATATACTGCATTTTGGTCACGTCATCCTGATTTGCCACTTTGTCGTAATAAGGGCGTGTCAGAACGGTGTGGTGATATTTCCCTGTGGGGGATTTCAGGATTTTTTCACGTTCTTCTTCCTGGAACATGAAAGCGTTGCCGATGAAGCGTTCCTGCAAATCTTTGCTGCCGCGGATGAGGTAGTTTCTGCCTTTTACCTTGGGCAGTTTTTTCGCTACGGCACCCATGGCTTTCCGCACAGGACGGGGCAGTCTGGTCAGAGGCAGCAGGTCGTGAGGTTCTCGGTAAATGTTGTAGCCGCCGAAAAATTCGTCAGCGCCTTCGCCGGAAAGGGAAACTTTCACATGTTTTGCTGCTGTCTGGCTCACAAAGTACAGGGCAATAGCAGAAGGGTCTGCCAGAGGCTCGTCCATGTGGTACTGCACCTTGCCGATAACATCCCAGTATTCGTCTTTGGAAATGAGTTTGTTGTAGTTGTCAATTTTGATTTTTTCGGACAATGCTTTCGCATAGTCGATTTCGTTGTATTTTTCGTAGTCGAAACCAACGGTGAATGTTTTGTCACCATGGAAAGACGCAGCTACATAAGAGCTGTCTACGCCGCTGGAAAGGAAAGAGCCCACTTCCACGTCGCTGATTTTATGCTTTTTGATGGAATCCTGCATAGCGTTGTCGATGTCGTCCACGAACTGTTCCAGAGATTTTGTGTGGTCGGGTTCAAAAACAGGTTCCCAATAGCGTTTGATGTCCATTTTGCCATCCTTAAAAGTGAAGCAGTGAGCAGGAGGCAGTTTGAATACGCCTTTGAAGAATGTTTCCGGCAGGACGCTGTACTGGAATGTGAGATAGTTTTCCAGTGCTTCTTTGTTTACTTCCCGTTTGAAGCCGGGGTATTCCAGAATGCTCTTGATTTCGGAGCCGTAAACCAGGTTGCCGTTCTGGATGGAGTAGTAAAAAGGCTTGATGCCGAAAAAGTCTCTTGCGCCAAAGAGTGTCTTTGTCTTGCTGTCCCAGATAACGAAAGCGAACATGCCGCGCAGTTTGGGCAGTAGGTCTTCGCCGTATTCTTCGTAGCCATGGAGCAGGACTTCTGTGTCCGCATGGCTGCCCATAACATGACCCTTTGCGATAAGGTCTTCACGGAGTTCCAGATGGTTGTAGATTTCCCCGTTGAATGTGATGACCATATCCCTGTTTTCGTTGTAGATAGGCTGTGTGCCGCCCTCCAGGTCGATGATGCTCAAACGGCGGAATCCCATGGAAACGCCGTCGTCAATATGTTTGCCGCCGCTGTCAGGGCCGCGGTGGATGATTTTGTTCATCATGTTTTCCAGTATTTCTTCGGAAGTCAAAAGACGTCCCGTAAATCCGCAAATGCCGCACATAGATGTTGTTCCTCCTTTTATATATGTCAAAAAACATATCTATCCGCATTTTACTTTAGCACAAAATGGGGAAAAAGCAAAGGCATTTCCCCAAAGAAATGCCTTTTCAGGGTATCGAAAAGTCGATACCCTGTCGTCAAAGGCTCATTTCATGGGAGCCTTTGACGAGTAGACAGAAGTATAAAGCCGGAGTTCCATCAGCCCAAAAGCTTTGAAACTCCGGCTTTTTCCCCTTGGGATTCCAGTTGGGGAACTCTTGGTTCCCCAAGCCCTTCCGCGGATTTGAAAAAAAGATATGGGTCCTTAAAAGCTATCGTTTTCTCTTTCCGGGCATCTGCCGAACAGTTCCGCCAGATACCGCAGACCATGGGTATAGCCTTCATCCCACTGGCTCCAGTCAAAACGGAAGCCCCAGTTGCCGCCGGCGATACCGGGACGGTTCATGCGGTGGCTGCCGTCCAGATTCAGCACATCCTGCACAGGCACAATGGCAAATACGGCAGGAGAAGCAAAAGCCATACGGATGAAGTCCCATGCCACATCTCTGCCGTCTACGTTCAGATAACGGCGGTAATGGTCTTTTTCTGCTTCTGTGGCAGTTTCGTACCAGCCTCTTGTGGTGTCGTTGTCGTGGGTGCCGGAGTACATGACGCTGTTTTTGTCACAGCTGTGAGGCAGATAAGCATTGTTTTTATCATTGCCGAAAGCAAACTGCAATACACGCATGCCGGGGAAGCCTGCTTCTTCTCTGAGAGCACGGACTTCATCGGTGATGATGCCCAGATCTTCGGTGATGAGAGGAAGTTTGCCCAGCGTTTTTTCAATGGTTTTGAAGAAATCCATGCCGGGACCTTTTTTCCATTCCCCAACAATGGCGTTTTCCGCACCGAATTTCACTTCCCAATGGCTTTCAAAGGCACGAAAGTGGTCGATGCGCAGATAGTCCACGTCTTCCAGTGCCTTGTGGATGCGTTCTGTCCACCAGAGGTAGCCAGTTTTCTTGTGGGCTTTCCAGTCATAAAGAGGGTTGCCCCAAAGCTGACCTTCCGCACAGAAATAATCGGGCGGTACCCCTGCCACAACAGTGGGGAAGCCCATGGAGTCCAGCTGGAACAGTTTCTGGTTTGCCCATACGTCCGCACTGTCATACGCCATGAAAATGGGTGTGTCCCCCATGATGGAGATGCCTTTTTCGTTGGCATAAGCCTTCAGTGCCTGCCACTGGGTGAAGAACAGATACTGATAGAATTTTTCTTCTGCAATGGCATCTGCCAGCAGACGTGTCCATTTTTTCAGGCTGGCTGCGTTGCGCTTGCGCAGTGTGCGGGGCCATGTGTTCCAGCAGGCAGATTCGAAATAATCTTTCTGCTGTTCTTCTGTGAGAAAATCAATGGTGTCAACGGCGAAGGTGAGATATTCTTCTTCGTCAATGCCTTTGGCACGTTCCGCACGGAAATGCGCCTGCAAAGCGGTGAACAGGGCGAAATCAGAAAGCCATGCGTCCTGTTTTTCACAGAAAGCGGCAAAGTCCGCCTGCATATCTTCGTTTGCTTTTGCGCAGAATGTTTCATAAGCCTTGTGAAGCAGGGGCAGTTTGTATGCCTTTACAGCGTCGTAGTCTACCCGTTCCTTGTCAAAAGCAGGGATTTCTCCCAGATCTTCTGTGGTCAAAAGCCCCATTTCCACCAGTTCGTCAGGACTGATGAGCAGGATGTTTCCAGCAAAAGCCGATGTACTCTGGTAAGGGGAATTGCCGTAGCCGATGGGCACCAAAGGCAGAATCTGCCACAGGCTTTGTCCCGCTTCCTCTAAAGTATCTACAAAACGGCGCGCCTCCGCCCCGAAATCCCCGATGCCGTAAACGGACGGCAAAGAAGTGGGGTGCAGCAGAACGCCGCTTTTTCTTTCTTCAAATAACATCAGAAATGACCTCCTTCTTTATACAGGGAAAAACTCCCAACTGTTTTTCCCAAAAACATAAACCCTATTGTATCAGCTTTTTTTCGCCGTTGCTATCCGCAGAACTGCCAAATTTTGCCCTTTGTTCCAGCAAAAAGCAAGGATTTTTCCGCTTTTTCGGCAGACAATAACCATGCAGTTAGTCTGCGAAGGCAAAAAGGAGGCATACAATTATGAAACGAATGGCAATTTGTGCTGTCACAGCGACAGTGATGCTGGGCGTCACCGGCTGCGGCGGCAATACAGCAAACAATCTGGGTGCCACAGACGATTATCGGAATGATGTCTATGGCAGCAATGTTTATTGGGATGAAAGCTACGGCGTCAATAATGGCGCAAACTGGGATCGCACCACTTACGGCACACCAAAGAGCACCGATACAGGCTCTTTTGCCAAAGATGTGAAAAATGGCGTGGAAAACATGGCTAATGACGTGAAAAACGGCGTGGAAAATGTGGGCAATGACATGAAAAACGCCGTGAATGACGCCACAAATACCAACAGCAGAAACATGATGAACTGACCGAAGGGGGCGTAAGCCATGGGCGAAAAGGTGAAAATACGCCTGACGGGGCTGGTGACAGGCTTTGTCAATGGGCTGTTTGGCAGCGGCGGCGGTACCTTAGTGGTGCCTGCCATGGAGCGGTTCCTCCATGTGGAAACCCATAAAGCCCACGCCACTGCCATAGCGGTGATACTGCCTCTCAGTGTCCTTTCTCTTCTGATTTATTTCTGGCAGGGAGAAATGGCATGGCAGGTTGCCCTTTGGGCTTCCGGCGGCGGTATCATCGGCGGAAGAATTGGTGCCAAACTGCTGGGAAAACTCAGCGGTATGTGGCTCCACAGGATATTCGGCTTATTTCTCCTTGCGGCAGCCGTCCGCATGGTGCTGTGTTAGGCGTATTGCTGGCGGGGCTTCTGGCAGGCATCGTCAGCGGTATGGGCATTGGCGGCGGCGCTATCCTCATTCCTGTGATCCTCTGGGTGACAGATGTGACACAGCAGCAGGCCCAGGGCGTGAATCTGCTGTACTTTCTGCCAACGGCAGCCGTTGCCCTTGTGACCCATGTGAAAAATGGGAGTGTGGAAACGCCTGTGGCAAAATCCCTCATTTGGACAGGAATTCTGGGCGCTGCCGCCGGAGCTTTGCTGGCATTGTGGCTGGAGGGAGAACTGCTGCGGAAATTGTTCGGCGGTTTTCTCTTTGCCGTTGGTCTGGCAGAGCTGTATAAAGGCAGAAAAAGGCAGACAACGGATGGAAAGGAGAAGGATCATGGACTATAAGGACTTTGAAAAGCTGAAAGAACGGTTTTCCCGTGCCAATACCGATGAGAAAGTCTCTCTCTATGTGAACACACCGGGACTGACCAAAGACCAGTATCGGGAACTGCTGGAAATGTACCCGAAGAAAGACTGGAATCTGCTGGATCAGGCGCTGTGGTAAAAGATATAAGCACAAAACCCTCATGGTTTTGTGCTCATACTGTTAAAAACTATATTTTACACTTTTGCAAGAACGCGGAAGGGCTTGGGAAACAAAGCGTGTCCCAAATTCAATCCGCAGTCAGAATTCATTTCTGACGAGGAAAAGCGGGAGTTTCAAGGCTTTAAGCCGATGGGACTCCTGCTTTATACTTCTGTCTACTCGTCAAAGTCTTGAATGAAATGAGACTTTGACGACAGGGTGGCGATTTTTTCGACACCCTGCAAGCACAAACCCTCATGGTTTTGTGCTTTTTCTTTTGGTATGGATTTTGTTTTTTATGGATATGCTTTTTTGTGATACCATGCCCCATGGATTTGGCTGGGATACATATTTCCATTTGACGGCATATCTGCTATAATAAAGCAAAACAAAGGAAGAAAGGCGGTGGCACGGCATGCAGCTCATTGAAAACCTGTTTGTGGGAGAAAGTGTGGGAAATCTGGGTACAGTGGTTTATAGTCTGAAACGGGACATTCCTGTTTTTCGTCTGTACTGTCTGGTGTATTTTGCGGACAGAAACCGGATAGAAATCCTTTCCTCCAAAGAGCTGTTCACCAAGAAATACCGCAGCCGGAAAGGCATCATTGCCGGTGTTGCCATGGGGCGGCACGAAGCTGTTGACCTGCTGTGCTACATGCTGGAAGAGGCGGCAAAAGCCGGGCGAGATTTGACAGACCCGTCGGCGTGGCTGCAATAAAAAGAGGATGATGAAGTGAAGAAATTTGGCTGGCGATTTTTGGGGTTTGTGGCATCCCTCGCATTGATGCCTGCCCTTCTTTTGACCTGTGTCCAGTGGCGTGTTAGCTCCATGGATTATTTCCGGGAGGAATACGCGAAATATGACGTTCTGGAACGGGTGGATATGAACATGGATGACCTTTTGTATCTGACAGAGGAAATGATGGCATATCTTTACGATAAGCGGGAAGAATTACAGGTGACCGTTCCCATTGGCGGAGAGGAACTGCCTTTTTTCAGTGAAAAGGAAATCCGCCATATGGTGGATGTGAAAAATCTGTTTTCCGCAGGCATGGATATCCGTAATGGCTGTTTGGTGTTTACCCTTGCAGCGGCCATTGTCATGTTCGCCAAGAAAAAAGGAAGGACATTCCTGCGTACCTTGCAGGCGGGCATTGGTGTGTTTTTTGCCGCCTGTGGTTTGCTGGTGGCATTGATGCTGACAGACTTCAATAAATATTTTACCCAGTTTCACCTGATATTTTTTGATAATAATGACTGGATACTGGATGAGCGGGTGGACCGCCTCATCAATATTTTGCCCGAGGGCTTTTTCAGTGACACTGCCTTTTGGATTGGCGGTGTGTTTCTGGGGGTGTGCCTCCTGCTGTTTGTGGGAGCGGGAATCATCCTGCGCCTTTGGGGCAGAAAATACTTGACGGAAGAGAAGAATGGGAGCGTTGAAATCCATTGATTGGCGTATTGTTATTTATCTTAAAGTGCATAGGGATTCTCCTGCTGGCGCTGGTATGCCTGTTGCTGCTCATCACGCTTGTGGTGCTTCTTGCGCCCATTCGCTATGAGGCTGGGGGCGAGAAAACCGATGCCATCCGGGCAGATGGTCAGATAAAATGGCTGTTTGTGCAGGTGGTGGCAAGGTGGCAGATGGGGGACAAAGAACCTTTTGTGGATTTGCGCATCTTCGGGAAATCCTTGCTGGAGAAGAAGAAGGCAAAAGCCAAAGCCGCAAGGAAAAAACGAAAGAAACCCCGTCCCCAGAAAGAGGGGGATTTGCTTTATACCCGGGAAAAGGCAGCGCCGCCAAAGGATACGCCGCCCAGACCGGTTATGGAGCCGGAAGTTCCCAAACAGCCGGAACCCAAAGAGGTTATGAAAGAAGAACCTCCGAAGGAAGAAATCCGAAAAGAGGAAATCCCGAAAGAAGAAATTCTGAAAAAGGAAATCCCAAAAGAGGAAATTCCCAAGGAAGCACCGGAAGAAATCAAAAAAGGACCCAACACCGTCCGTCCCATGCAGAAAAAACAGGGCATGCGGCGGGTACGTTTGGAAGATATTGAAGAAGAAAAGCCCGCCGAACCGGAAGCGGAGGACATCCCCGACGATCTGGATGATGCCTTTTTCACTGGAGAAGATGGGGACGCAGAGGAAAAGGAAGAAAATCCCCTGTGGAAGCAGCTTCTAGCGGTGGAGGACAAAAGAGGCATTGCCAAAGCCTTATGGAAATTCATCAAGCGCATGGCAAAGGGCATCCTGCCGGGGCACCTCATCATCAAAGGTACCTTTGGCACGGGAGATCCTGTCTGGACAGGATATCTCCTTGCAATGGCAGGCATATTGAAAGGAAAATTCGGCGAAGATCTGGAAATCAAAGGGGATTTTGCCAAAGCCACAGCGGAAAACGTCGTTGTGCGGGTGAAAGGGAAAATCGTTCCCGGCTATCTCCTTTACAGCACACTGGCTTTTGCACTGGCGAAGCCTGTACGCCGTTTGATTATGACACTGTGGAAAGGAAGAAAACAGCATGAGTAAAGAATTTGACACTTCATTGGATGTATTATTCGGAAAAGTAGACGAACTGGTTTCCACCAAAACCGTTGTGGGGGAAGCCATTGTTCTTGGCGACGTGACACTGCTGCCTTTGATTGAAGTTGGTGTTGGCGTTGGTCTGGGGGGCAAGGACTCCGGCGGCTCCGCTGGCGGGATGGGCGCCAGAATCACACCTTCCGCTGTGCTGGCAATCCAGAACGGCAGTGTACAGCTCATTAACATCAAGAATCAGGACGCTGTCAGCAAGCTCATCGACATGGCGCCCGGTGTTGTGAACAAACTGAACTTTGGCGCTGTTTTCGGTCATAAGAAAGAAGAAAAGCCCGAACCGGAAGTAAAGTTTGAAGAAGAATTGGTGGTTGAGGAATAAAAAAACTGGGGGGATACCCATGACAAGAACACTCATTGAATATTATGACAAAGACGTTTTGAAAAATATCATGGGGTCGCTGACACTGCATCCCGATAAGGTGATTTTTCTTTATGACAGCGGCATGCAGGATATGACGGCTTTTCGCGCCCTTCATACCTGCTTTAAGCGGCATATTCCCCATATCACATTGGAAAAATACCCTGTGGACATTCTGTCCATGGATAAAATTTACCGCAAGACTGCCCAGGTCATTGAAAACAACGAGAATTGTTTTCTGGAACTGACAGGGGGCAGTGAACTCATGGTCATTGCCGGTTTCCGTGCCGGTATGGAAAAAGGGGCAAGGCTTATCCATACGGACTTGGTGCATAACCGTATCACAGACCTTTTGACAGATGAAACCGTTGCGCCTACGGCCACATTATCTCTGGAGGACTTTGTGGATGCCAGAGGGGCATGCTTCATCGGCGAGTCCCATCGCCCGCCGGAACCAGCCCGCTTCGATGCCATCTGGGAAATGGCGCGGTATCTCTTCCGCCATCTGGAGGAATGGAAGCACACATGCAGTTATCTCCAGACCGTAGCGGCAAGATATCTGCCCCACGAAGTCTATATGGACTCCAAAGAACAGATTTACATGAAAAATGGCAAAAAAACCTATCCTGACAAAGCCATTCTGAAAGAATTTCAGCGCTTAGGCTTTCTCAAAAATCTGGTCATGGATGGGGAACGGGTGCGGTTTTCCTTCTGTTCCGTGGATGACCGCCAGTACTGCACAGGCTATGGGGTCTGGCTGGAACTGTATGTGTATATCGCCGCCAAGAAATCCGGCGTTTTTGATGATGTAAAACTAGGTACCATGATCGACTGGAACGCCTATGACGGCGTGGTGGTGGCAGGCAATGAAATCGATGTGATTCTCATGGAGCAATCCCTGCCGGTGTTCATTTCCTGCAAGCTCCGCAGTGCCGATACGGCAGCTCTTAATGAATTGCTCATTGCCAAAAAACGTGTGGGCGGCTGGTTTTCCAAAGGGGTCATGGTCACATTCAGCCGGGAAAAAGCCGAGAACAGCGGTACATATAAACGCGCCCAGGAATTGGGCATTGAACTGCTGGATGCCGGAGATATTCTGGCGGAGGATTTCCCAGCCCGTCTGGTTCGTGCCATCAAGGAGCATGACCTGGTGAGCCTGAAATGGAAGAAAGTATAAAGGAGAAGTACCTCTATGGCAAAAAAGAACAACCGCAACACCAAAAGCCGCATCATCGCCGCCGCTTGGAAACTTTTTTACGAGCAGGGCTATGATGACACCACCGTGGAGGAGATCGTGGAGGAGTCCGGCACATCAAAAGGCTCTTTTTACCATTATTTCAATGGCAAGGATGCCCTCCTTGGTTCCCTGTCGGAACTGTTCGACGATAAGTATACAGAACTCATTCCTACATTAAAGGAAGATATGCATTCTTTTGATAAACTCATGTACCTGAATCGGGAAATGTTCCGCATGATCGACAACAGCATTTCTCTGGATTTGCTGGCAAGACTTTATTCTTCCCAGCTCATCACCACCGGCGAGCGTCACCTCATGGATCATAACCGCGTTTATTACAAACTCCTGCGGCAGATTACCGCCGAGGGACAGCAGAAAGGGGAGCTGCGGGACGATATTTCCGTCAATGAGTTCGTCAAGACCTATGCTCTCTGTGAACGTGCCCTCATTTATGACTGGTGTCTGTGCAGTGGGGAATATTCCCTGAGCAGATACGCCGCGGAAATGATGCCCCGTTTTTTGGGTGGATTTCGCAAGTCGTCAAAGGCTCATTCCATTCAAGCCTTTGACGAGGGGACAAAGGAGTAAACAGGGGTCAAGCACTTTGCTTTGCAAAGCCGCCTATGGCGTCCCCGTTTTCTTCGGGGTGCAGAGTATCCATCGGCATAAATGCCTTGAAACTCTCTGTTTGTCCTCGCCGGGAGTAAATTCCGCCTGCGGATTCCATTTGGGAAACCCCACACCGCAAGAGTTGCGGACAGCCTTTGGGCTGGCGTTTGCGGAGCAAACGTGTTGACCCTTTGTTTCCCAAGCCCTTCCGCGTTCTTCAAAAGAGAAAAGACTGAATTTTTTAGAGAATTTTCAAATGCTGAAAATTCTCTTTTTTTCTGCCATTTTGTTGTTTTTTCTTCAGAAAAAAATAATTTTATTTTGTGCCGACTGTTTCATCTGTATTTTCGTCTAGTTATTTTTACTGTGTTTATAATAAAAATTTGATTTATAGTCAAAAATCGTATAGACTATATTCTATACATCATTCTGTATTTCAGTCTAATTTGTTTTGTGGTATACTGCATGTGAATGTAAGACGAAAAGCCTTTTTTCGGATCGGCAACGGGAGGACTGACCCGAAAAAAGGCTTTTCTCTATAAGAAAGATATGTAAGAAAGGATTTGAGAAAATGCTATCAGCAAAAGTATGTATTATGATTGCCATCGCCATTTACCTCATTGCCATGCTGGGCGTCGGCATCTATTGCTCCAAGAAAAACAACAACGTAGACGACTTCTATCTGGGCGGCAGAAAACTGGGCCCCTTTGTAACGGCCATGAGTGCGGAAGCATCCGACATGAGCAGCTGGCTCCTGATGGGTCTGCCCGGCGTTGCTTACCTGACAGGTGTAGCAGACGCAGCGTGGACAGCTATCGGTCTTGCCATCGGTACTTATTTTAACTGGCTCATCATTGCCAAGAGAATCCGTATCTACTCCCATGTGGCAGACAACTCCATCACTGTTCCTGACTTTTTCTCCCGCAGATACCGTGATAACAAAAACATCCTGATGTGCATTTCTGCCATCGTCATTATCGTATTCTTCATCCCTTACACAGCATCCGGTTTTGCTGCCTGCGGCAAACTCTTCAGCAGCTTGTTCGGTGTAGACTATGTTTGGGCAATGATTATCTCCGCTGTTGTTATCGTTGGCTATACCGCAACAGGCGGCTTCCTGGCAGCCAGCGCAACAGACCTGATCCAGAGTATCTTCATGACCATCGCGCTGATCATCATTCTGCTCTTCGGCGTAAAAGTAGCCGGCGGCTGGGATACCATCATCACAGACGTACAGGCAATGCCCGGTTACCTGAACATGACCGAAACATACAGCGTTGCAACCGGCACAGCAGAACCTTACAGCCTGCTGACCATCGTTTCCGTTTTGGCATGGGGTCTGGGTTACTGCGGTATGCCTCATATCCTCCTGCGTTTCATGGCCATCGAGGATAAAGAAAAACTGACACTGTCCCGTCGTGTGGCATCCATCTGGGTTGTCATCTCCATGGCAATTGCAGTCAGCATCGGTATCGTTGGCTATGCCATGACAAAAGCAAACGCCATTCCTTTCCTGGAAGGCTCCACATCCGAAACCATCATCGTGCGTATTGCGGACCTGCTGAGCCAGCAGGGCGTTGTAGCAGCATTTGTAGCCGGCATCATTCTGGCTGGTATTCTGGCAGCGACTATGTCCACAGCGGACTCTCAGCTTCTGGCGGCATCCTCCAGTGTGTCCCAGAACCTGCTGCGTGGCTTCTTTAAAGTAAATATTTCTGAAAAAACAGCTATGACCATTGCGCGTATCACCGTTATCGTGATTTCCATCATCGCTATTTTCCTGGCACGTGACCCTAACAGCTCTGTATTCGGTATCGTATCCTTTGCATGGGCAGGCTTCGGCGCATCTTTCGGCCCCGTTGTCGTATTCGCTCTGTTCTGGAAACGCTCCAATAAATACGGCGCGCTGGCAGGCATGATCGCCGGCGGTGTTATGGTATTCGTTTGGAAGTACCTGGTTGCCCCTCTGGGCGGTGCTTTCGGCATCTATGAACTGCTGCCCGCATTCGTAACAGGTGCGCTGGTGAACATCATCGTCAGCCTGGCAACGCCCGCGCCTGAAAAAGAAATCGTGGAAGAATTCGAACTGGTACAGAAACTTTACAAACAGAAAGCATAATGTCAAAATCAAAAGCCTTTTGGATTTCCAAAAGGCTTTTTTGTTTGTGAAAAAAAGTGAAATAAGTTCATGAATCGCAAACTATTGTAAATTTTATTCATAAATTGCGAAGCTTTTTCCGAAGAATTTGACTTTCGGGCAAAAAAATAAACCGGGACAAGGTCTGTCCCCATCCACAGGGTTATCCCCAGAATTGTGGATAACCCTGTGGAAAAGTGGATAACTTTTTATGAGAAAACCCTTATATTACATGAAAAAACCCTTAATTTACACCAAAATTACAGTTATATTACAATTAGAAAAAAAGTATTGCCAAAAAGTTTACTGCCTGATATTATAGGTCATGCAAAGTAAATCTGTACGTTCTGTCCGTTCCTGACAAACGGGCGAAGGAGAGCCGGCGGCGAAGAAGGAATCCTCATGGAATGGGGAGAGGGGACTGACGGACCCAAAGGAGCTGCTTCAATCGGGCGGCAGAAACGACAGAGGCACAGAGCGAAATGCGCTTCGTTGTATAATTATAAAACGAACACAGAACGAAAAACAAAATTTTAAAAGGAGGAATGAACCCATGAAAAAATTTCTTTCCATGGTAATGGCTGCGGCTATGGTCGTATCTCTGGTTCCTGCAACAGCATTTGCAGCTTCTAGCGACTTCAAAGCAACAGCTAAAGTGGTTGACGCTCAGAATTTCGCAGATGGCGAACTTAGTGCTGGCGAAGCAATTGGTGGTTCCGAACTGCAGCTGACACTGACAACCGCTGACACAACAAAAGGCGTTGACAGCCTGAAATTCACAGTTACAACAGATAACGTTGTAGATCTGGTAAAAGACACTCATATTAAAAATGCGAGTGTTTATGTTAGATATGACGGCGCAGATGTAACTGATGAATTCAAAGCAATCACTGTTGATGTAACAGACGATAATGAATTCGAATTCACAGTAGCTGAAAAAGATGCAAAAGATGCAAGACAGTTTGAAAGAGGCATGGTAATCGGTATTGACCTGTCTAAGATGGCTATGGATAAAACATCCAAAGGCAAAACAGCTACAATCTCCGTTGATTCCGACGATGCAACAATCACAAACGGCGATGACCTGGTATTTGCTTCCGTAGAAAGCAAAGGCATCAAAGCTTCTGTTAAAGATACAGTTGATGTAGCTACAGAAGAAGTTGCTGAAATCAAAGAACTGAAAATCGAACCCGCAGTTGGTGATACTCTGGGTGCAGTTGCTAAAGACGGCACAGACATCAGACTGAAACTGAACAGCGGCTTTGAATTCGTAAAATCTGATCTGACACTGTCTACAAATAAAGGCACACCTGTTCCCGATGTTGCATGGGACGACGATGAAGTAACATTCAAAAATATCGGTGACGGTATCACAGGTGCAGAATGGTTCAAAATTGCTGGTCTGAAAGTGGAAGCTACTTCCGCTAAATCTGGTTCTACAGCTACTATCAAAGTATATGTTGATGGTAACGACACAGTTTCTGTAGAAGTTGCTAAAGTAGTTGACTACACAGTATCCATGTCCGTTGATGAAGACGAAGACGTACCTGTAATCTACAGCGGCGTTAGCGTTGACAACAAAGGTATCACAGACGACAGCGATCATGAATCTCTGGAAGTAACAATCGAAGAATCCTTCGCTGGCGCTTGGAACAACAGCAAAGACTTCACACTGTCTGTTCCTGAAGGCGTTTACATCACAGATGTAGTAAGCGCTACTCTGGAAGAATCCGAACTGAACGGCTATGATGATGAAAAAGCTTGGTTCGAAGCAGCTTATGAAGAAGGCGACTATGTTGACCTGACATTCAAGAGAAGAGGCTGGACAGAAACAGATCCTAACGGCAATGGTGGCGTTTCTAAAGACCCCGCTAAACTGACATTCACACTGGTTCTGGTTGCTGACCCTAACTTCGAAGGCGATGTAACTCTGAAACTGACAGGCGATGCAGTTGACGAACAGGAAGTAACAGTTGCTAAATTCGTTAAACCTTACGTAGTTGAAGCTCAGCAGAACGACATGCAGATCGACTACAGAAACACAGAAATCCCTACATCCGTAGTGGTTAAAGAAGCTGAAGCTGGTCTGTGGGACAAAGGTACAGAATTCGTACTGTCTCTGGATAAGATCGACTTCGATGACGAAGGCAAAATCACAGTAGACAACAAATCCGGTCTGGAAGTTAAAGACGATGAAGTAAAAACAACAAAAGTTGATGGCGATGACGCTGTTTACTTCGTAGTAGACTCCAGAAGTGATGACGAAGCTGCTACAGTAACAATCTCCGGTCTGCAGCTGTACATGGACAGAAGCCTGCCCGCAGGTGCTTATGATCTGGAAATGGTTTCTCCTGAAATGAACAAACCTTACGAAGAAACAGTAGTACTGAACGGTACTAAAGACAAAGTTGATGGCAAAAACAACAGAACAATCGCTGACATCAACGATGATTTCGTAAGCTACACAGCAAAAGCTGGTTTCGTAAACATCGTAACAGCTGGTCGTGAAGATACAGATTCCTTCACAACTAAAGTTGTAGTTCCCGTTGGTGAAAAATACCTCATCTCCGGTGAAACAAAACAGGAAATCCCTGTACCCGCATACATCAACGCTGATGGTTACACAATGCTGCCTCTGAGAGCTGTATCCGTAGCTCTGGGCATCAACTCCAACAACGTTCTGTGGGATCAGGCTTCCAGAACAGCTACAGTAATGTACGGCTCCAAGATCATCTCCATGACATATGGTCAGAAAGTTGTATATGTAAACGCTGCTCCTATCCCCGCATCCACATCCGTTGAAATCAAAGAAAACAGAATGTTCCTGGGCCTGAGAGATCTGGGCAACGCTCTGGGCGTAACAGATATCACATGGGATGCAGCTACAAAGACAGCTACACTGAACGGCAACAAATAATTTGTTCATAAGCAAATTCTTTGCTTAGGTGTAAAACCTTTGTGAGAACAAGAGACCTCCTCTTTTGAGGAGGTCTTTTTTTATTGTTTTTTCTGTGCTATCATATACTTTCCGTAAGTCAGCGCTTCTTTATTAAGAAAACAAAGAAAGCTAAAATCTTTGCAGAAGGCTTCCGGTTTTCTGATTTTACAGGATTTTAGTAAGTATGTTTTCTTCTAAAGAGACCCTTTAAAGAAATTAAAAACAATGTTTTTTAAAGAGGAGACTGCTTTTGATTTTCCTTTTCTTTCTTACGCACATCCTTAGCCACCTTTTTTACCCTATCTTTTTCCATATATTTCCTATTACATTCGTATACTTATGTATTATATAAGTAAATAATTGTATATTATTAGTGTATTTTTCGGTATACTATGAAGTCGACATGTAGGAAATTCGTAAGATTTTTATAAGACACTCTTTTTAGAAATGTCTTAAAAACGTTGATATATCAATGAAAACTAATGCTTTTATTGCCTTTAAAAATTTGTCAAAAGGTTACAGTTCTGTTACATCCTAAATTTCCTCTTGCCAAAAATGCTGTGCATAAGTATAATGAACTTGCATACGAAATCTGTGCTTTCTCTGTATCTCTTCGGCACAGACGAAGATTGTACCAAGGAATCCGAGGCTCTTTGCGGAATGGGGGAATGAACCGCAGTGCCCAAGGTGCCGTTTTTGCCTGTGGCGGACGGTAGAGAGGCGGTACAGACGAGTGGCAGGTTCGTTGTATAATTATGAAACGAAAAAGAGATGAAAAGACGAGACAAAAGGAGGAATGAACCATGAAGAAGTTTCTTTCCATGGTGATGGCTGCGGCTATGGTCGTATCCCTGGTTCCCGCAACTGCATTTGCGGCTTCCGGCGACGTAAAAGCAACAGCTAAGGTTGTAGGTTCCAAGAACTACACACAGGACGAGATCGAGTCCAGCAAAGTTAACAAAAAAGTATCCGGCCCCGAAGCACAGCTGACATTCACAACAGCTGACTACGCTTCCATTTCCGATACAGCAGTGAAATACACTCTGTCTCTGGATAACGCGGATTTCTACAAATCCGGCAGCGCAATCGCTGACAAGGGCAAACTGTCTATCACACTGAAAGGTGACAAAACAGTAACAAAACAGGCTGGCGAAAGCGACAAAGATGTTGAATTCACAGATGTGTATGACAATGGCAACAAAGTAAAAATCGCATCTGTAAAATTTACAGATAACGACGAAGTAGAAGTTGTAATCGATGGTAAAATGGACAGAGGCTCCGTTCTGGCCTTTGACCTGACTTCCGTTATGGACAAAACAACAAAAGGCAAACAGGCAAAAGTAACTATTGAATCCGATGATATCACAATCTCCAACGGTTCTGACCTGACATACGCTTCCGTTGAAAGCAAAGGCATCAAAGCATCCGTAAAAGATACTGTTGATGTTGCTCCCGAAGAAATGGTTGAACTGAAAGAATTGAAGATCGAACCCGCTGTTGGCGACAACATTGGCGCGATCATCAAAACAGACGGTAAACTGAAACTGAAACTGAGCAGCGGTTTTGAATTCGCAGGCAAAAAGACAGACCTGAAATTCAGCGTAGGTAACCCTACTATCGACAGCTTCGAAGACGATGAAATCGTACTGAACATCGGTGATGTTGTTCGTGGCGCAGACGTTCTGAAAATCACAGGTCTGAAAGTGGAAGCTACTTCCGCTAAAGCAGGCGCAGTTGCTACTATGAAAGTTTACGCTGACGGCAACGACACAGTTTCCGTAGAAGTAGCTAAAGTAGTTGACTCCGCAGTAGTAATGTCCGTTGATAAAGACGCAGACGTACCCGTAATTTACAGCGGCGTTAACGTGAAAAACACAGGTATCACAAGCAGCAGCGACCACGAAGCTCTGGAAGTAACTGTAAAAGAAACATTCCCCGGCGCTTGGGACGATGCAAAAGACTTCACATTCAAACTGCCTCAGGGCGTTTACATCGCTAGCGTACAGAGCCCTTCCGCTGACAACATGCAGGTAGCTGATGCACAGAAATGGTTTGAAGGCGCTTACGATAAAGGCGACTACGAAGCTCTGACATTCAAGAGAAGAACATGGACTGAAACAGATCCTTCTAAGAAAGACAAAGCTGAACTGAAATTCACTCTGGTGCTGGTTGCAGACCCTAACTTCGAAGGCGATGTTGCTCTGACTCTGACAGGCGACGCTCTGAAAGAACAGAAAGTAACAGTTGCAAAATTCGTAAAACCTTTCACAGTAGAAGCAAAACAGAACGACATGCAGATCGATTACAGAAACACTAAAGTTCCTACAGATGTAGTCATCAAAGAAGCAGAAGCTGGTCTGTGGGATAAGAACACAACATTCGCTCTGTCCCTGGATAAAATCGACTTCGATGACGATGCAAAAGTAACAGTAGACAGCAAGAGCGGTCTGAAAGTAAAAGACGTAAAAACAACAAAAGGCGCAGTTACTTTCAAAGTAGACTCTAAGAGCGATGACAAACCCGCAGAAGTAACAATCTCCGGTCTGACACTGTTCATGCAGAGAAACCTGCCCGCAGGTGCTTATGACCTGGATGTATTCTCTCCCGTAATGCTGGGTGTAGACAACGGCAACAGAGAATCCGTTGCAGATCAGAAAGGTACAATCAAAGATACAGGTTTCCTGTCTCAGGATATCCTGGGCACATCCACAACAAAACGTGTGGTTGCTGACATCAACGATGATTTTTACAGCGTAAAAGCAAAAGCTGGCTTTGTAAACATCATCACAGCAGGTCGTGAAGATACAGATTCCTTCACAACAAAAGTAGTAGTTCCCGTAGGTGAAAAATACCTGGTATCCGGTGAAAACAAAGTAGAAATCGACGTTCCCGCATACATCAACGCTGGTGGTTACACAATGCTGCCTCTGAGAGCTGTATCCGTAGCTCTGGGCATCAACTCCAACAACGTTCTGTGGGATCAGTCTACAAGAACAGCTACTATCATGTACGGTTCCAAGATCATCTCCATGACTTCCGGCCAGAAAGTAGTATATGTAAACGCTGCTCCTATCCCTGCTGCTACATCCGTTGAAATCAAAGACGGCAGAATGTTCCTGGGTCTGAGAGATCTGGGCAACGCTCTGGGCGTAACAGATATCACATGGGATCAGGCTACAAAAACAGCAACACTGAACGGCGGCAAATAATTAACCGTTGTATTCCAAACCCTTATGTATAGAAAAGAGGCTCCCGCGGGAGCCTTTTTTCCTTTTGGAAAGAGTGCCTATAAGTTAGGTAGAAATACGATTCCCAGAAAGCAGATTTCATCTGAAAAAGGCTGACATCCTTTGTTTATAAGGATGTCGGCTTTTTCGTTTTTTAGAGATACGCCGAAAGCAGGAACCGTTTTTTTGTTTTTCCCGAAGAAAAGTTTAAGAAATATGAAAGCACCTGTTTTTTTTCTGGATAATATGGTATAATTGGTTTTACTATAAACATATCTTGGGATATTACCCATAGGAGGTTTGAGAGATGAAAAAATATTTTGTCAAAGGAAGAACCGTTGCGGCAACGGCAGTAGCTGCCTTGCTGGTATCTACCACAGCATTTGCGGCAGAAAAGCCTCAGGAATCCATCCCCGCTACGGAAATTTTGACCATAGAAGAAGCACAGGCTCTGGAAGCCCAGAAGGAAAAAGAACTCACTTATGAAGAAGCAGTGGAACTGGCTACCAAAAACAGCTCTGACCTGCGTTCTGTGGCGGAAACAGCCGATTATTTGCAGGATCTGAAAGAAGATATCTGGGATATCACAGGATCTTTCTCTGTGCCCACCGTATCTTATCAGCAGTGGGTGGATGATGATATTTACGCCATCTATTCCTCCATCCAGAATATCAGCAGCAGCATGACCAAAAACCGCTACTCTGAAGAACTGACAAAAATTTCCCTGGAAGCAACCGTAAAGAATTACTATACTTCCATTTTCAGTGACCAGAGCTCTCTGGAACTGGCGAAAAAAGATATGGAAGTGAAAAAGACATTGTGGGAACAGGGCCAGCGGAAAAACCAGCTGGGGCTTCTCAGCGACTATGATCTGAACACGCTGCGTTCCGATTATGAACAGGCACAGTATAATGTGACAAAGCTGGAAATGGCCCTGGAACAGGAATATCTGTCTTTCTATAACTTCATCGGTGAGGATAGAGAAAAGGACTATACACTGGTTTATGACGTGGAATATGCCCCTTATGAGCTGCCTCAGCCTATGACACAGTATATTAACAGCAAAATGAATACAGACTATACCATCAAATTGCAGGAACAGGCTTTGGAAGACGCGGAATTCAATAAGAATTACATGTCCATGTCCTCCTCTAACGCAACTTCTGCCAATAACAAGCATTCCTATGAGGAAGCGAAACGGAGCCTGAAAACCGCTAAAGACAGTAAGGAACTTGCTATCCAGAATGCTTATAATTCCATTCTGTCTTTGGAAAGCCAGTATGATTCTGCATTGACCACACTGGAACAGGCAAAAGCGGCACAGCGTGCAGCAGAAGTAAATTATAAAGCAGGCAATACAACAGCAATTACATTAGACCAGGCTGCCCTGGCAGTGGAACAGGCACAGAACGCTGTGACACAGCTGGAATATGCCCACGACATGCAGATTTATCAGTTCGAAAATACAGAACTGCTTTCCAGCGGCACAACAGGAAAAACTTCCGCATAAGCCGAAAATGAGAAAATACTAAGAAAATTATGAGAAAAAAGGACGTTTTTATGAGAAACGTCCTTTTTTTGTAATTGGGTGCTTTAGCTTAACAAAACCCCTAGTTCTACTAGGGGTAAATAGAATACT
>ERZ894232.1341-NODE-1341-length-23930-cov-44.791246_pt1 | contig 23930 bp, 25 predicted proteins | sample MGYA00380296_ERZ894232 | MGnify/ENA primary metagenome ERZ894232 (study PRJEB32331, sample SAMN06328433) | human gut metagenome | biome: human gut microbiome; feature: stool | host: Homo sapiens | collected 2014-08-14 ... | reverse complement strand
TCATGGGCCAGCCAGAGCTGGTTCTGGGGCGTCCAGCAGGACTCCTTGAGGGTGTCTGGACTGAGCACCAACACCCGGCCCTCATAGTCCAGAGATTCATAGGAGTTGGGTTCGCAGTGCTCCGGCCCAAATAGTTCCAGCTTGCCGTATGCCTCCCTCACTTGACTGATAAATGCGTCCAGATACGCCAGGGCGGTGTCCACTTCAAAATAACGGTTATGGGCATCATCGGGTGGGACATAGGCTTTCTTTTGCCATTCTTGGTTTTCCGCGCTGAGCTGCTCCTTGTAAGGCCCCAGCCTTTCTATCGTGTTGGCCAGGACGAAATTGGTCCGCTTGAAGCCCCACCGTTTCAGCACCGTTTGGGATGCTTCCGGCTTTAATGCGCTGCGGCGGCCGTCGCCATAGACGCGGATGACGGCTTCGATGTCCCGCGCACAGGATACATTGGCGTGGAAACTTGCATCCCAGAGCGCAGCTTCCCCAAGTCTGTGGGCCTCTGACTGTGAGCCGGGATAGAGGTAGATATCCTGTTCCATCTTGCCTCCTTTACGGCAGGCGCCATTTGCCCGCTGGGGGGATCGTCAGCGGGCTGATGCCCAGCTCATTGAGCAGGCAGCAAAGCTCCACCGAAAGCTCCCGCAGTTCCTCCGTTGAGGGGACGATGATGAGCGCTCCATCCGCGGCCAGAACCGCGACTTCTTCTCCCACGGGGATAGATGCCTCGGATAACAGTGCGGCGGGCAGATTGAGTTCCATACCGCTGCTGGTGTATCCGGTACACTCAGCGTCGTCACAGGTTCTGGTCACCAGGAGTCTGTTTGCGTCACAGTCGCAGATGTACTGGTTCGCTGGGGTGGTGATGGGAACTTCTTCCCCCGGCTCATAGCCCATTCCGCGCATGAAAAATGCAGGCAGGGTCAGAGACCCGTCTACACCGACCCGAACCGTTGTATGGATCTTACTCATCGCCGTGTTCCTCCTGCCCATTGCATGCGGTGCGTTCTCCGTAGATGAGATTCCCCACCATCAGCTGTTCCTCCAGCTCGCCCAGGCAGATTCCGGCTTCACCCAGCATCTCCAGCAGGTAGGGAGGCACATCCCGCAGGTCATGGTCATATCCGGCCTCGGCAATGGTGACGGTCTTTTCTTCGTCATCCACATAGACACAGAGCTTGGCCCCGGCAGGGATGCCGGCTTCTTCCCGCAGGTAGTCTGGCAGTTCCAGCATGCCGTCCTCCAGATCATCGAATGGGCAGCCATCCTCGCAGTCATCACAGGTGCCACAGACTCTGGCCAGATGGACGGTGAGCTCCGTGGCCAGCCGGTGCAGGGCATCCATCGCCTGGATCAGTTCCATGGTGGTCATTTGCTTTTTCAGAACGACCACCGCGCTGTCCAGCGTGTGGATCTCGACCTTTTCTCCGCCCTCAAAGCCACTGATCTTGAACGCTCCGCCGGGAATCAAAAGAGTACCATTGTTTATCTGTTTGTTGAATTTCATCTTCTTCTCCTTATTACATTGAAATTGTAGAACGGGCTGGATTGGATGCTCCCGGCCATTCCTGTCCTTGTTGGGCAGCCAGCCCGTCCCGGAAGGCTGTCAGATCTTCTCCTGTCGGCGTATAGCGTCTTGCTTCAAGGGCGGCCATCAGCGCATAGGTCTGGCCAACCTCGGACAGCAGTGCCCGAAGATCGTCCGCAACCATATCCGTCCCCATCCGGCGGAGCTGCACGGTAAAGGTGATTCGGTAATGCGGCTGGCCGGGGATGCTGTCGATCCGCATATCCATTCCCAAGTTGGAATCGTGTTGCGGGCGGATATAGACCTGACCCACTACGCTGGGGCAGACCTGAAGGCGGCCCTGACTCATTTCCTCAATCAGCTGAGCCGCCTGCTGGAGCTTTTCCAGTTCAGAGAGCTGTTCATCCAATTGCCTCACCCCCGTTCCAGTCAAACAGCGTCATTTGAGAGGGAACCGCCCGGCTCCGCTCCCGCAGGTCATAGTTGGCGATAAGCAGTTCCGGGAACTGAGCCCCATTGTCGTACCTCTGCTTGATGTTGTTGATACGGGTGGTTTCCATGAGGTAGATGCCTGGCCTGTCGTACAGCCCGCGGACAAAGGCGTCGTCGTTGTAGGAGAGCAGGAATTTGCCCTCGATCCGCATCAGGGCGTCCCGCAGGCGGATGTGGTCGGCTTCGGTGAAACCGTCTTCACCAATGTTCTGGTAATACCCCTCGGTGGCATGGTAGGGCGGGTCGAGATAGAAAAAGCTCACTGGCCGGTCATATTGATGGAGCAGTTTTTCAAAGTCCTTGTTCTCAATAACCACCTTGGCAAGCCTCCGGTGGGCCTGCTCGATGAGCGAAAAGTTGCTACGCATATCGTGGGGCTGGCTGCCAAAACTGGTCAGCCCGGAGGCGTAGCTGTAGCGGATGAGCTGATAGAACCATGCCGCCCGTTGGACATCGCTGGCGGGGCTGTCCCGCGCCAAGGCGGAGCGGATGCGGTCAAAGTCCTCCCGTGCGTTGAGTACATACCGCAGAGCCTCCATCAGTTCCTCCGGTTTGTCCCGCACACAGCGGTACAGGTTGACCAACAGGCCGTTGAAGTCATTGTAGACCTCAAAGTCGTTGCCGGGAGGCTTGTGGAACAGTACCCAGCCCCCGCCGCCGAACACCTCAATGTACCGCTCATAGTAGAGGGGGAACAGCCGGACGATCAACTCCCGCAGGGCCTTCTTGCCTCCAATCCAGGACATGAAACTGTTCAGGGCGTATCACCCCCATCCAGCGGCAGGCGGGTCTGTGCGGTATCCTCTCGCTCCAGAGTCCGATCCAGTCCCCGGATGGCGGCCGCGATTCCGCTGATCCGCCTGGTCAGATGGGCGATGGTGGCCCGCACCTCCTGGTCCGTGGCGGCATAGAAGTATCCACTCCCGTTGCTGGCGATGGGGACGCCATCCCGCCGCAGGGCATTGACCATGTGTCGAACCTGAATCCCTTTGATGCCGAAGGTCAGTTCCAACTCCCGGCTGGTGGCGGCGTTGAGAGCTCCCATGTGGTACTGCTCCAGATATTCCGCCAGCCGTTCTTTCTCCATGAATGCCTCCTTTCCGGGCCTGTTTTCCGAAAAAGGGCATAAAAAGAAGGGGCCGTTTTCCCCTTTCGGAAAACGGCCCCTGTGTCATATTCTATATCCTGTTTTTACTTCATCGAATCACCCCCAGCTCCCGCAGCGGACAGATGCGGTTTTTGTGACTTGGCAATAGATCGGCTATATTGACAGAGCGGGACTGTGGTGCTCAGGCTGGCTATACTCATACCGGCGCTCTCCACCGTTCCAGGCTACATAGCCGTGGTCGGTGGTCGAGAGGCCATATTGACCCATATTGGCCTCTGCGTAGGCAGCCCCGTCAAAGGCGTCTGTTATCAGTCTGCTGGGCGGGATCACGCCGTTTCGGACCGCAAGTTCCCGCCCGTATGCGGCCAAGTCCATGCCGCGGGGGAAGAACTCATAGTGCTGGAGATTCTGGGCGAGATCCAGAGCCAAATCCAGCCGGTGGCAGTCCTCCAGCTCCAGCACCGCCTGCCATTTGTCCAACCAGTGGGGTGCCCCCTGACCCTGTTCCGCCCAAACATAACCGAAGTCAATGGCATGGCGAACCAGTTCGCTGGCTGAGTCGTACTGGTCGAGAATACCCGTCAGCTGGGGCAGGCAGCAGTCCACCTCCAGTGCGATGCACTCGCTGAGGCTCTCTGCCTGTAGCGAGTCCAGCCCCAGCAGGAGTTCGTCCGGATGGTTTGAGTCGATATACTCGCCGGAATCCGGGAAGCCAACCCAAATCCCCTCCATATTGCTCCGGCTGGCCAGTTTAACTCGTATGGCATAGTCACCGGCGACCGGCTGGAGGGTGGGATCTTCCTCTACGAAGGGATCTGCCAGTTTGATGTTCCGCACATAGTGACCGTTACAAAAGGCTCCATTCTGCGACTGGTGGTAGGCGGCCCCCAAATGCTCCGCATTCAGGAATGGACGGGCGGCATCCGAGGAACACTCTATGCTCTCCATGACAAATTTTCCAAGCGCGGCCTCGTCTCCCGCGCCATAGAAGAGGTCGTAACAGTCCAGTTGGGACGCAATCCGCATCACATGGCCGATCTCTTGGGGCTTCTCCAACTCCATCGCCCCTTGGAACAGGATCTTTTCTTTCTCTGTCATATTGGAAAAGCGCCGCTCCAGCCAGTCATGCTCCGATTTTGTAACATAGAAGCCGTCCAGCTTGTCAAAGAGGGCGGCGTTTTGATCTGACATCGCTCACATCATCTCCAGTCCTTGTCCTATTTCCTGTTCCGGCTGAAATACCGGGAGAGGCTGGCCGTCCTTTCTGCGGATCAGACCATACTCTGTGATAACCCCCAGCCGGTCATCCAGCATCTTCTGGCCGATCTGGGCCGCCTGCGGGGTCTGGAACAGCTCCTCTGGTAAAGCAGAATACTTCTCACGGAACATCATCTCCGCATAGCCCCAGGTCTGCGCTACCTCGGGACGGAGTTCGTACTGGTCAATCTCGCCCATCAACCGTGTGGCGTCCTGCAGACTGGGGTGGTCAACCACGGATAAAAGCGCCTTATACTTGACCATATCCGATTCGGGCCACTCCCGTTCTATTTGAGCCAACCGCTTGGCAAATTCGTCGGCCTGTTCAATGCCATCCTCATCGTCGATAGCGTTGTTGATAGCATCTCGCAGGAAGGGGATCAGGCAATCCACACAGCGGAATGCACATTCATCCACTGAGGCGGCATCTACTTTTTCCACCGCTCTCCATATACCGGCATCCGCTGCGGGAAGATTCAGCACTGCGGTTTTGTCGTTATCATAGCTTGGGTCATTGAAAAATCCCTTACGCACCTCCAGCATCACCGGAGCATCGGAGCGATGGAAGCAAGCCGTTTCATTGGACTGGCACACATAGATGTCCTTGATTTCTCCACCCAGTTCCGCATAGCCGAAGTCGGTGAACACGCCGCCATGATCCTCCTGATGCTGTTCTCCCAACAGTTCCAGCAGTCTTTCTTGAAAGCCGCTGCCCTCCTCTGTGGTGTCAAGCAGAGCCATAGCCTCATTTGAGAGCATTTCATTTGCGTATAAAAACGCCCCCAGTTCTTCATGATTGGAAACTCGGGGCGCAAAACAGCAGATATCGGTATTGTAGGTCAGGTTAATCAATTGGTTCAGCGGAATGGGAGCGACGCGGTGATTCTGCTTGATTTTCAAAAGAGCATCCATCCCTTTTTTCTGCTCCTCTGTCAGTGAGGCCAATCGCTGGGCAAACAGGTTTAGGTCGTATAGATTAGCATTCCACCCAATCATGGCATGCGTGAGGCCATTGTAATGGATGCAGGTTAGCTCATTTTTGCAGAAGCTACCGTCTTTGATTCTCGCCTTTTGGAGTGCGTCGCTGAACTCCGCAAAGGATGCTGGCATTTTCATTACCGTGGCCGTCTCATAAGATTTAGGTCCACTGTTGCTGATCTCCACCTCGAAAATTGTCTTATCTAAGAGTAATCCCTCCCTGTGTAGACTCTTGCTCAGGAGCCTCGGGCGGTTCCATGTCTGAGTGAACTTCGTTTACGGTTTCCAATATGGATTCCAAGTCTCTTTTCCGAGAAATATTCGCAAAATCCACGGAGCGGCAGTATACTTCGCCATCCTTTCCCACAGAGCACTGTGTCTGCTCTTTGCCTCGCATCTTTTTCGATTTCACTGCCAGGCATCCGTCATCGGCAATTCGTGAGGAGAAGCCCTTTTCCTTTAACCGCTCCGACAATACCGAAAAAAACTGCCGCGTTCTCCCATCAAGATCCATTTTATACGCCTCTTTCTATAAACTCATTCCCTGCATCTCAATATCTTCTGCAGGAGCGGAAGGGGCCTCATAGAGTGTGCTTCGGCCATAAGCGATGCGGATGATATCCTCTGCGGAGTAGTCGGAGCCAGCGCCAAAAAGATGCCTGAACTGCAGGCGGTCTGACGGAGCAATGTACCATGTGGAATACTGAGACTTCAGCCCTTTCAGGGATTCAGCCGATGTTTTGAAGGTCAGTTCCACTCCGTCCTTCTGTACCGTGACATTGACCGTCTTTGCGCCACTTTTTTGGAGGGCATCTGTAATCGCCCGCATCCGATAGACCGGTGCATCGCTGTCCTGGCTGAGCATCTGATACTCTGCCAGCAACGCATCCTTCTTTAGAAACTGCGCCAGAAATTCCTCCTGGTTGTCCCGCATGTACTGTTCCGCAGTTGTTTTTATATAATCCTCCGGGGATTTGAGGTAGGAGAGCAGGGTGTCTTCTGTCAAGGATGTATAATACTCACTGTGAAACTGTACATCGGGTTTCTCCCCAGAAAAAACGAGGGAAGCTGCCTCCCGCCCTGCCTCGGTTCCCTTGTAATACCGGTATGAATTGATGTTCCTCTCACTGGTGAGTTCCCTGACAGAGAGGCGACTTCGCTCATTGGAAATGGCCGCCTCAACATAGCGGTCGACCTCCTGAGCGATGCGCTTCCCAAACGCCGTAGAATCCTGGCATTCTTCTTCCGTCAGTCCGGAGACAAAGTTGGGAAGGGGGTCATCCAGAAGATGGAGCGCCTGGTGTTGCCGGTCGTACAGGCCGCAGAACTCCAAACGGTCGCTCCAGCTGATCCTCTCTCCATAAAATGTTTCGCATCCAAAGAGGTAATCAATCTCTGGCGTTGCGGGAACTTTCACTACTGAGCCCAAATGCTTGCCCTTTTGCAGAACTAAAACTGGCACAGCGGCATTTTCCAGCCACTCTTGAAACTCCTGCCGGGGAAGTGGGGCCTGCTTTTGCTGCGACATTACAAAATCCTCCCATTTTACTGTTTCTGCTCAAAGTTTGCACAACTTGTCTGTCCCGAGTATGACTCTTCATAGTGTTTGGGGTCAGCACCAGGCACATCCCACCCAGCCATGCTTCCTATCTCCATAGCTTGCCGCTGGATGGGGGTGACGCCCAGGTCTTCGTTCAACTCATCCGCCAGTTCCACATTCCCTTCCTTGTCGCCGGTATCCCAGTCGGAGGGGTAGTAGCCAGTTTCACCCCGTTTGATGCAGATAAGCTGTCCGGTGGTCCGCAGGGTGGAGAAGCACAGTTCCGGCAACCCCTCGGCCACCTTGGGGGCAAACCGTTCCTGTTCGGTTTGGATGCTCCAATCATCAGGCTGCCACAGATGGACATACAGCTCGCCGCCGTCCACCTCGATGGGGCGCTGCTCGAAGCCTTCGCCCCATCCGTCAGAGGCTTGTCCACCCAGGTACTCTTTTAAGATGGTAAGCTCTTCCGGAGTCAGCTCTCCGGCCACCCGGCACTCCGCTACGCCCCAGAGCTGGCGATTCCTGACCTCAACAGTAAACACCGCCGAGCGGACCTTGTGATCTACACTGTCGTCCTCACCGTACCAGCGCATGAGGCCGCTCTCGTTTTCCTCTGGTACCCGGTTTTTTACCAGAGCGGACAGAATTTGTCCCTCATAATCCATGAGGGTGTGGCCATCCCACTCCTCACCGTCCTCTGACATATCCCCCCACTCGTCCCGTCCATAGAAGTCCGCTGTGAGCGGCATATACAATTTGAATGTCTGAGGCTCTGGCAGATAGACCGAGAATCGGTCTTCTCCCAGCACCAGAGCCAAGGTACATCCATTGTCCCACTTTACATGGAATTGCCCGGCATCGTCGATATAATCCAGTTTCCCGGTACTGCCGGGGGAAATGGGCCGGGGATTACCGCCTATCTCTGTGAGTTGGATGCGGGAATCCTTGGGGAACTGCTGCCGCAAGAAGTCCAGCCACTCTCTCGGTACGCTTTGCATTTACATCTCTCCCATTCTAATCCCAATATCCGGCTGATTTAATTGTTGATAGAGCCGTTCCATCGCCTCCGCCACCACGAGGTCCGACCGGAAGCTTTCCAGTTTTTCGTGATCCGTAAAGAATTGCTGTTCACCGCTCTGGAAATGAACAAAGTCCACTGTGGCGATACCGTCCTTAATAACGCCCAGCCGTTTCTCACTGGTATTGCTGTCCTGGTAGATTTGGATTGCTTCCTCCAGAGTCAGATCTTGCCTGATTATCTCCTGCGGGGTATTGGTGTCCGCCATGACAAACCAGGCATAGGTGTGGGGAATGCTGGGATCTGCGGCTTTCCTAAGAGCCTGCTTCCCAGTTTCAGTCAGTCCATAGTTGCAGGTACGGCGTGAATTGTCCTCACCGGCAAAATCCAACAGGATATCGTCTACCGCTTTTTTGACCTCCGGATCGTCTGTCAGCGTTTCAAAGCGGAAGCCGGTTGTGCTGCGGAAGGGCAGTTCCTCCCGGATGGCCTGGAGCAACGCCTTGGAATCCGTGAACTCCTGCTGTTCGCCGCTGGCGAAGGTTACCCGACCTACCACAGGGTGTTCCTGTCGGTACATCTCCTGCTGGCAAAGATCATAGCAATAGAGGTACCCCTGATACTCGCCGGGAAAGGGAGTACAGCGTAGACAGAAACGGTAATTTTCTGTTTCCGCAATATAGCCATAACTCCTGCGGTCCTCTGTGATGGAGCCGCCATGCTGCCAGCAGTAGGCGTCCATGGCCCCCAGATTCTTCAGGAGTCCAGTCTGACGCAGGTCGTCCACAAATCGCTGCAGCACCTCTTTGAACTCCGGGGTGTTGAACCTATCCTCGTTATGGGGCCACCAGGTGTGCCAGAACTCCTTCTCACCATGGCCGAAATCCATGCGGAGGTGGCCTACAGTACCCAGTGCCTCGTCCAGCTTTTCTTCGGAATAGAACAGCCCCACCTCATCCAGGGAGGCGGGGCGCAGTACAAACTCACGATTATCCTGGGGGTAGGCCAGATCATGCTCCTCGCAAAACTGCTCCAGCGTCATTTCTTCTCCCAGCAGATAAAATGTGCCGTTGACCCGGCGCGAAGCAGTACCTTCATGCTTTAAAGGGATTGGAGAAAGTACGGTTCCTGCATGATAGTCAGCGGCATGATCCACCAGAGTGGTTCGGGTGCTGGGAGATTTATGTGTCCCCCGCAGGTCATAGCAGTACCACCCATCAGGAATGATATCCCGCTGAATCAGCCAGTTGGTGAACAGCACAGGTTTTCCAAGCAACGCTGCGTGTTGCATGGAGTCTGTCCAGATGTTAATGCTCATTTAATCCCTCCCATATTCACAGTGTTTTCCCACTCGTGCTGGTTCCACAGCGTATCTTGTATCTGCGTACAGGGATTAATGCATCTGCAACCCATCTTGTACTTCAGGGAACGGATCACTGAGCTTTCGGAGCAGGCCAAATTCGGTCCTTCTCACACCATCCTCCCGCATATAAAAGTTGCCCATTGCTTCGAAATCCGTAAAGCCATCGAGGGTAGAGATCAGCTCCTCGTCCGCCCCGATCCGCTCCAACACCTGCTTGCCATATTCCTCCGGATCGTCCGGTACACGCTCGTAGTCATCCAGTTCGATGGAAAACCTCAAAGCCTCCTGGAGCGTTGCCGGCTGTTCCACCTCAAGGACAGAGAGGTATTTCAGCAATGCGCCATCCTCCTGATCCATTATCCGGATATTTTCCGCCAACTCGTCCAATTGCTCCAGTCTCAGATCCATCCCCTGGAGAGGAAGATATTCCCCCAGATAAGGCCGCAGGGCCTCCACCCGAGTGAGTTTCGCCATATTGAGGCTGTCCACTCCCAGAAGTTGTCTGGCGCTCTCCAATTGCTCAAAGGTCGCAGGCAGAGTGATCTGCGCTGTTTCGCTCTGTACACGAACAGGGCAGGGGTTTTCCATCCATATCCGGAAAACGCCGTCCAATCTCTCGTTCTCCAAAAGTTCAGGTGTCTTTTTCTGCACATAATTGCCGCTGGAATATTCTCCTCCATGCTTTTCCCGATATTCAGCCCCCACACGGGCATAATTGATATAGGGCTTGAAGCGATCCGGAAATGGTGTGATCCCTTTGTTCACAAGGTAGATGCCCAATTCTGAATCAGACGACACATTGTTGACGAGCATATACTCATCCAGCCTGTCCGCCACAGTAAGGGCCCCCTCCAAGTTCCAGACACACTCCGCATCCAATGCCCCGGAAAAGATGGCGGCTTTCGCCGGAGAAAGTGCCTCTGTGCGTTCCGCCAGTTTTTGTAGTTTTTGAAACTGCTCCGAATCTTCTACATCCACATCGTACAGGCATCGGTAAAGGACCGGTACATTGCTGCTCACATCCAGGATGGCGGTGGCTGTGGTATCGAGGCTGATTCTGTCCAGGAAGGCAAATGTCTCCCCAATCTCAGCGGGACTGGCGGGCAGTTGCAGACGGACAGTTTCTTCTCCTTTTCCCCGGCTCAGAGTCAACAGAATCATCGTTACATTCCTCCCATCTGAAATTCCTGTTCCCGCTGGTGCTGCTCTGCCGGACCGCCGGCCATCAGCTCCCCCAATGTCAATGTGCCACAGTAGGCCACATATCCTTTCTCCGTGAAGGCTCCTGTTTCCTTCTCCATACGGAGTTTGCCGTAACGCTCATAATCATAGAACTCCTCCAGATTGGGGTCATATTCATAATGGCCGGAGTCCTGGATCATGTATCTGCCATATTCGGCGGGAGTGCGGACTTTGGGTGCAAACTCAAACAGCTCCAGATTTTTGGCCAGTTCGCGTATCTCGCCGGCACACTCCGGCTTGGCCATCTCCATGACCGCCGTCAACTTTTTCTGTTCCAAATCAGACAGTGCAGCGATGGCCGTCGCCATATCATTCAGCGCGAATAGATCCTCCCGTTGTCCCTCCAGGACCTCCTCCACCTCGGATGGAAGCAGACTGTCCTCATACCAGATGCGGGCATCGTGGATGTTAACGCCTGAGCGTGCAATTCCACGCTGGAGCTGTTGCTCGGAGCAGGGCAGGAGCAGCCAAGTGATTTGATCTGTATTTTCCGGCTCCTGCCGGGAGGAAAGCCCTACCGCCAGCAGATTCGGCTGGTAGTGGTAACAGGGGAAGTGGCGGCCGTCATAGAGCTGCTCCAGTTTCATCCCGTTATCATAGACCACGCCATAAGGGGTAATCCTTCCCTCAAGATGATTGAGGATCAGGTCCAGAGCGAACTTGCGGCCATCCAGCCGCTCGAGCTCCTCGATTCTGCAGCCCCCACCCTGCATCGTCATGTAGTGCTGCCGCCCAATGGCGTCCAGGTCGGAGAAGTCTGTGATGACCGTGGCCTGCTGGCAGCAAAAGGTCAGATTGATGAAATCCTTTATATTTGAGACGCCCAATTTGCAGGCCATTCCCTGGAACTGGGCAGCCTCACCGTCATCAAAACTGTCCAGCCGTTTGGCCAGATAGTCCAGCTCATCAAAATTGACCAATGAGCCAACCAGCCTGTTCAGTACGGTATAGAAGCTGTCCAGTTCATCCACCCGGCAATCCTGCCGGAGCGCGTCACCGATTTCCAATGGCTCCAGCAGTTCGATCATGCGGTCATATTTCTCATCGGGGATAGGGAATGGAACCGTAATCTGCCCATATTCCGGGTGCTGAGCGCTGCTCAGTACCGCTTTCAGCACATAGCCCATTCTGGTGCCTCCTTACTCGCATCCATGACCGCCTTTCCATATCTGGCAATCATGGTTGCGTAAATAATATTGTGGAAGTCCAGATCACTCACCAGTTTTGGGTGTGCCAAATCTTCTGCCTCCATGGGTGACTTCAGGTCATACAGCCGTCTGGCGGAATAAAAGATGGGGTAATCCTGTATCGCAAATCCATGGGGTTTGGATACGATGCGGCTGAAATCAATGGAATCGTGTGAAAGAGCGGGGAGCGCCGGTTGCCAGAGTCGCTCCTTTGAGGCGAGAAGATAGAGCGCCGCCAGATAGCCAGGAGGCGCATCATCCCATACCCTGTCCGCAAAGCGGCTTCTGAGGTGGACGGACACTGTGTGCAGGACTGCCTGATCCGGCCCGCTCCAGTGTTCCACAGCCTGAATCCTCTTGTGCAGGCCGGCATGAGGGATGTGTCCGAAATATTCCAGAATCAAATCCAGGTACTCAATCGCGCCGGACTTCAACCGCTCCGCGATATACGGACAGGTGCGGACTTGACAGGATCGGCGGCGGTAATGCAGGCAGTACCGGCAATCCACATCCTCCGGCTTGTAGCAGAAGCGGCTGAGGATCATCATCCCGCCGCCGCGCTTCTGGAAGCCAGGGACGCTCATCATCATATGCTCCAGACCAGCTCGAGGGGTATTCTGAGCGAAATATCTTGTCATGGCACACTCCTTCTTTCAAAACAAAAAAGCGGGAGCTGCTTATGCTGCACAGTGTGTGCAGATGCGGCTCCCGCTTTTTCTGATGTCACATATCAATTTGTGGCTCCTGTGCTTGTCCCTGCTCCAGTCTGTCCGCCAGATCTGGGACAGTGTATTCGATCTTTGTCCTTGCGGTCTGCATGGCTTTGAGGTGTCCATCTTCCAGCTCTGGGCCTTCATCCAGCAGGTAGTCTGTGGCCCGGTAGAGTTCAGTTAGCTCCTCCGGTGAGAAAAGCTGGGTCTTGGAGATCAGCCCGGAGCGGACGGCAAAATCCTGCTTGGCCCCGCAAAAATCTTCATCATAATAATGTCCGTAGCTCACGCCGGTTCTGTTATAGTCCCAGATCCAAGTGACAAACTGATAGCCCCTGCCATTTTCCAACTCCCGGCCAGCCAGCACTGCGCCGCCAAAATCCGCCAGCAGATGGAATTTTTCGCTCAGACCGCTGATATGAAGGGTGGGCGCAGTTTGAACCTCCTCAACATAAGTGTACACTTCATCTGCGGTCTGTGCGACTCTGTGGTACAATTCACTGGCCTCCGGATTATTGCTTCCGGCAGGAAAAAGGAACACATCGTTTCCTGGAGAAACAAAGAGGACAGGCTGACCATGGAGGAAAATCTCCAGCCGCCTATCCTCTACATTGGATGATTCAACTCCGCCTTCTCTCAGGCGCCGGGAAAGTTCTTCAAAAAATTTTTTCAATGGTTAAACCTCATTTCTTTTTTATCTGTTGGGACGACAACAAAAAAGCGGAGATTCTATCATCGAATCTCCGCTTCAATAACTATATTGGTTTTTCTCCGGGGGAAGGGAATCAGGTGTCCGTCCTCTTTGTGTTTTCGTATGGATAGAACAATGACTCACACATTTGGTCTGTGTGAGTCATTGTTTTTGGTGGAGATAAGCGGGATCGAACCGCTGACCTCTTGAATGCCATTCAAGCGCTCTCCCGGACAGCGCACTTGCGTACCTCTCCGTGACATTTCACTCGAAATAGAAGTTATGCAGAAATGTCAAGGCCCAAAATAAACTGCTCGACACTGATAGAAAACTTGACTTTTAGTTCATATCCTCTGAACACGTCCACCCTTTCTATCAGTTGGCATACGATCATTTTCTTTGTCTGGATGTTGGCCGTATCATAGATATTCGACCAACTGATAAATTGGTTATATGTAGTGCGTAGCTCATCCATGAGCATATCGTTCTTGTTCGCCTCTGCCTGGGCCGTTTGATAGGTTTCCTGGAGTTTGACACATTTCTGCTCCATCTCCTTGACGAGACTGCTCAACAAGTCCAAAGGGAACGCGCTTTCTCCATTGACAGCCTTTACAACTTCATTCCTGAGACCTTTTAAGTCATTCTCGGCCTTCTGATACTCACGCTGGGCCTTTCGGATAATCGCTTTCTGCTCACTCATTTTAGCGGCATAACTGGCCCCTAAAACCTCTGACTTGGATAGACACCTTACACGGCGGAATATCTCATGGACAACATCCTCTATCATGCTGTCTAGGATGTGGAGGGTATAGCCGGTCTGTCCGCCGCAGGGCTCATGTTTCCGTGTCTTGGTCTGGCAGACATAGCGCACACGCACGGCGTCCATTCCGTCGCTGCGGGGCCGCCCTTTCCCATTCGTCGTAAGGGACAGCCGGGCCCCGCAATGCCCACAAAACACATTCCCGGCCAAAAGTGATTGGCCCTTGATGTTCATGGGCACATGGCGGGTGTCCTCGTGTTTTTTGCTACGCTGTTTTGTGATTTCCTGGGCCGCTCCAAAGATCTGCTCATCAATGATCCGCAAATGCGGGAGCACCTGAGAACGGCTCTCACCGCTCCGCAAAATACCGATGTAGGTAATGTTCTTAATCATGCCGCGAATGCTGGACGGGTGCCAGTTGTGACCGGAACGGTTTTTCACATTCAGGCTGTTCAATAGATTAGCGATACTCTGCGCCCCGCGCCCTTCCTCCACATACTTTTCAAAAATCATGCGGACAAGAGGGGCCTCGTCCTCGTCAATGACCAGATCATATAACTCATGTCCACGCTTATTGACACGGCCCTGACGGACCAGTTTGTACCCATAAGGGCAACTACCGCCAGTGTAAAAACCATCCTCTACGATTTGTCCCATCCTGGTAGATGTACGGATAGAAGTCTTTTCGCTCTCTCCGTCTGCCTGCCAAAATCGGATATAGTTGGTGAGTTTGTCGGTGTGGCTGTCAAAACGCTGTTCCCCCTCTTTGGTGCTCCATACACGGATTCCGTTTTTTACAAACCACTCCACCACAAAAGGGGTCTCGTCCGCAATACGGCCAATGCGGTCAAACATGAATACAAGGAGAATATCAAATTTCTTTTGCTTGGCGGCCTCCTTGATAATCTGGAGTTTATCACGGTTTTCCGCTCTCACCTTATGCCCGGAGACGCCTTCCTCCTGTTCCTCATGGAGGATCGCCCAGCCCATCTTTTCCGCAAAGCGGTGGCAGGCTTTCCTCTGCATAGGAATATCGGCCTCATTCTTTTCATCGTGGTCTACCTGCTGATTGGTCGAAACACGATATAGGCACCAAACCCGTTTTCCTACCAACAGGCTGTCAACTCCATAATCCGGGGTAATGTCACTGATACTGTCAGGTAACTTACTCAGTACGCTGTACGGGATCACACTCGTTTTATTCATATCAATCTGTCCTCCCAGGAAAAATTGTGCGGTATGAGATGGCAGATTGATATATCCGCTATGAAATTTTCAAGGTACACAGCAAGTTTCCTTGTTGTATATATTATCTCATAAACCGCAAAAAGTGTCAAAAAATGTGCGTTTCAGCATGGTTTTTGTCCATATAGGTGTTGACTAAAATCCGCTTGAGGTGTTGGTAAATATCGGAGTTATCCCCGGTTGGGAATATGCCGACTACCTTGCGGCCCTGGACCGTAAACTCCACTTCCGTTTCTTCCTTGTCGCACCGGGTAATATAATTCATCACCATACTTGAGCCTCCCCATAATATGACAAAAACCGCTCCCTCATGCAGGCGCGGTTCTTGGTATCGTGATAGTGATGTGGACGGATTTCAGGAACACACTGGGCGGCGCTGGCGCGCCTTACACGGGAATTTCACCCCCTGCGGGTCTCGCAGGTTGCCCTCTTTGCCTGCGACGGCTCACGGCCCTTTTAGACCGCTTCAACGCTCGGACTGAGACTGGACAATCGTATCTCCCCGATATGCGGATCATCGCCTCCAAGCCAGCCACGGCCTGTTTGTGCGCGGACGGCTGCTCTCCCTATACCTCCCTTCTTAAAGTGGGGTCATGGCCTGCTCATTCCCGCACGGCTTTCCTCTCGGACGCATATCGGACGTACCCAGTGGACCTATTCAATTACCGGACTGTCGCCAGCCCGCACAGGCCCGCCGGAAGGGCGGCGGGCTTGTGCCGATTGGCGTCGGTGTCGAAAGTCCCCTCATTTTGAGGGGACTTTTAGGAGCGGCCCGCTGGAAGGGCGGGCGCGTCTGTGCCGGTTGCGGCTGGTGTCGAAACTTCCCTCATTTTGAGGGAAGTTTTTAGGGCGGCCCGGCTGGACAAGCCAGCCGGGCCGGGCTCCGAAAAGTCCTCTCACCTATCGCTGTTTTTAAGAGGGTTTCGCAGGGTGTTTTTCAAAAAATTTTTTAATTTTTTCTTTTGCTGTCTGTAAACACTCAGAAATGCTTTGATGGCGCTTGTGCTCCACTCCCGCAATTTCCTCAACCGTCAGCCCTTCCACGCAGTACATCCACAGTCTGCGGCGCTGGGCGGGAGTCAGGCGGGTCTCCAGGCCGGTCTCCAGACGGCGGTACAATTCCTCCTGTTCCTGCCTGCTGAATACCTCCATCAGTTCATCCTCCGGGGAGATCACGGTGATAAAGACCTCCACTAGCTTGTCCGATGAAACGGTATGGTTGGCATACACATGGTCCGCCTTCTCCGTATCGTGGTAGTCCTCGTCGGACCAATGCTTCCATTTTTCAAATTCCTCCGGGCTGGCAAAGTCCAGCCGGGTCAGGCGGATATGTACGCCGGTGCTGCTCTTGCAGACGATGGAATCCGGGTCCTGCTTATTCAGGGAATAATCGCTGTTCCAGTCAAACATGGTCGGCTCCTCCTTTGATTTTCGTCGTTGCGCGGGGAAACAACGAAAATCGGGAGGACCACGGCAGGAATGATATTTCCCTGCAAAAAGTAAAAATTTTTCTAAAGTTTCCCGAATTTTTGCGGGGTCGGGATGTGGGGGCACAAAACGGCCCTCATGCCTCGACAGCATTTCCAGATATTCCCTTTTATTTGATGGGGAATACCTGGAGATACTGTCGAGAGAAAAAAGAGCCGCAGATGGCCGACTGGCCATCTGCGGTTTGAAAAAAGTTATATATGTCTGTCTGGGCCTCCAGCGGCCCGGCGGGGGGTCAAAAGGGTCGGAATGTCACCCGCATCCCCCCTTATCGTTCATGTATTTTAATCACACATTTTGTACCAATACAGGAGAAACTGAAAATGGCGGTGGAAAGTATACCAGGAGCTTCCTTTACCTCCACCCGATAATATTTATCACAAGTCTAAATATAGCTAAATTAGGAGAGCTCGATCACATGGCTCGATATGTTGATCTTCAATCTTATAAATATAATCGCACAACTCCAAAATGTCACTATTATTATGACTTGTTAATAAAATAGTTTTCTGATCTTGTTTTAATCTTTGAGCTAATTTACGCATATTTTGATGAGATTCTACATCTAACGCATTGAAAGGTTCATCAAATAACAAAAGATCTTGGTTCTCCATTATCGCCTGAGCAATTCCTAACTTTTGTTTCATACCAAGAGAATAATTTCGTACAGGTGTATTATTGGACGGATCAAGCCCAACTAAGGTCATAGCTTCTCTAATGTCATTGTCAGAAATAATCCCTTTTATTTCTGCGAGCATCTTCAGATTTTTGAATCCTGAAAAAATTTGAACAAAACCTGGAGAATCAATAAAAATCCCCATATTAGGTGGAAAGTCAAAATCCTTTCCAATTTCTTTGTTATGAACAAATATATGTCCACTGTCCACACGGTAGATACCTGAAATCAGCTTAAATAGTACAGATTTTCCAACGCCATTTGCCCCAACAATACCAACAATACAACCTTTTTCAATAGATAAACTAGCGCCTTTAAATATAACATTTTTCCCAAACTTCTTTGAAATATTGTCCACAACTATTTGCGGCATAACTAATTCACCCCCGCAAAAATTTTTTTACATTTCGCTTTAATAGCAGGTGCAAAATAAATATAAATAAAAGAAAGACCATAATTGCACTCATAAACGAAATTATTAAATTAGGCGTAAGGAGTCTTATTTTCCACACAGTGGATAAGCCGAAAGGATAAAATGGAATATTAACAATTGCAGAAAGTAGGTAAAGAAAGAAAACAACTAAGAAAGAGAAAACAGAATTTCTAGAAATGAAGTAAATATTGAAGAAAAATAGTATTGTCACGTACATTTCCAAAATAGTGGTTAAGGGAATGAGTAAAACAATAAGGTTATCGCCATACAAGGACAATTCCTGCCCTTGTGGGCTTTGGTAAAGAAAAAATGAAAATGATGCTATAAGCTGTAATACTACAAACAATAATTCCATCAACAATGTAGCATATTCAAGTGTTTTTTGCCACTCGGAACATCTATATAGCCTTATTCTAAAGTAGGAATCGTGATCTATTGTTGAGGAAACTAAGAAACCAATGAGATATATCGGGGTCAATCTAAACACTACATATCTTAAAAACTCTGGTATATTGAAGCTACTTATCCTATATCCATCGAAAAGGGAAATCAGATTCTCGATATATGAATTTAGTGGTGTAGTGAATGATGTAGAAACACACATTACCCCAAAAATGATGAAACATAAAAATGCTTGTTTTTGAGATACAGACGTAAAAAAAGTCCATCTTACGACGGCGTATCTCTTTACCATGATTTTGCTCTCCACCACCTTTTGCTGATAAAAAAGAATACCAAAACTGTTATGCCGATCATTAGTACCAATGATACTGGGAATAGATCAGATGCAATTGCATTAGACAACAATATATAATTACTGATAAAGAAAGGCGTCAAGCCCCATACCGAGGAACGCTGCACCCCAAAGAAAATAAAAAAGTATAAAACTATCAAGGTTGCTATTTTAAATTTCTTAGGAATGTAAATCAATATAAATCCAACTAGGGCAGAAATACAGACAAGTCCCAAAAAATAATTTAGTAAAACAAAGCCAATTGCTATATATAAGGAACTAAACTGGTTTTCAAACAAATTTAGAATTGAATCAAAATGATTATATCCAGAAATTCGATGTCCAGTTGGGTTTAATGTTATACCCATTGCAACAGCCAGAAAAAAATGATAGATTAGCAATACTAAAAGGAGAATTAGTAGAGAATAAACTCTAGCCTTTAAATATGATGTGAATTTAGGCTTTCTGGCGAGAACAGATATTGATGGAGTCCAATCAAGTCGAAGCAATAACAAAAATAGTAAAGGGAAGAAAATTAACAAAAAATAGTATTGATTGGAAAAGGTTATAACAGTAAATTCCGCTAGATTCAGATTATACATACGAGCCATTGATAGATCTGGTTGATTACTAATAATATAAAGCACACCCATCAAGAAAATCAACCAGATAGGGATTTTTCGTTCCGTATCGGTCATACAATATCCAAACATCGTGTATTCCTCAACATAGACGGCACAATATTACTTAGCAGTATCACAATGCAAGTCGCAATCAGCACACACGGCCCAACCAATAAGTCTGTAACAGTGGTAGTACCAGGTGCAAGCCTTGATATGAAAAATGCGGTACTTATGCTATAAGATGGGACTCCCAATATAGACATGATATAATTTTCCAAGATGGAATAAATGAATGGGCCAGTTAATGCAATAAAAGTATTTTTACAGAATAATGCTAAAATAAATCCAAAGGTGAAGTATAAATCTGCTAAAAAAATTCTCCAAAGCGACAAAAGTAATGCATATTGTAGTGGGGTATTGACTAAAACACCGCCCCAGAGGTTAAGCCCGATTTTTGATGGATGAATACTAGGATGCATAGGTGTGACAATATATTCTGCAAAGACAGCTCCAGAAAAAGAAAAAAGAAAAATTACAATTGAAACGGCCAGCAATCCCCCAATATAACGGTAGACTAAATATTTACGCAAAGAGACACGGCTTACAACAGACGTTAAGAAGTTGTTTTTCCGCTCAGAAAGGATTTCCCAGCAAAATGGAATAGTGCAAAATAGAGGATAAATGACAGTTAGGAAATCTTGAGAATGAATCCACATTTCAATTGGGTAGTAAATAGATGTAGTGAATGACGTAACCAATACCAATGTTATGGATAGAATAATGCCTAAAATTGCGGAAATTGAAAACATTGCAGTATTATATTTCATCAATCTCAAAAACATCGGATATTTCACCTCTACGATCAACAGTACAACAATTTTTTTCTTGTTCTGTTATGTCACCTGTCCCATGAGCCATTTACTTACCTAGTTTTCGGGGATAGAATGCTTTCAGAAGCCTAGTTGCTATCCCAAGTACCGTTTACTTCAACACGAACAGAGGTCAACAAGTCGTTGGAGAACTCAAGACATACCACGTTGTCCTTGAGCATACGAGTTGTGCCCTCCATGTATCCTGCATTGTTGACCGTGCTAATGTCCCTGGTCCATGCTCCATTAACATTGTTGGAAATACAATGCTGGCGGCAATCGACCTGATAACCTCCACCAACAGTTGCATCATACAGGTAAGCAGAAGAACCAGTGGTTTCCTTCTTGGCGCTGTCTTCGGAATACTCACTACCATTGAAGGCAGGGACTTCGCACCACGCGCTAAGATTGGATGCGGCAAATGCGGCCGTTGACATCATCAATGCCATCGCGGCAAAGATGCCAACACTCTTAATTAAGTGTTTACTTCTCATGGCGTACCTCCTTAGAAGTTGGGACAGGTGACATAACAAAACAAGAAATATTTTTGATAAGTAATAATCTTCCACTCCTGCTTTATTACATTATACCACTGCTGTCGAGTTTATTCAAGTTGTTTGTTTGAAATAACAGGAATTATCTCTTTATTTTTTTTATTTTTGCCATTTTGCCTATATTCGCTGTAACTTATTGGTGAAGAGAAGCTAAACACTTGCTTTGGCTATATAACTTCGATTGATAAGTTTTAAAAGCTATAAGGTAAATGCTCTTATAATTGGATACATTAAAAAAGCACCCCTGCTGTTTCCTAGACAAGCAGGAGACAAATCATACATCAAATTGAGGCAAGTTTCGACAAGGTTTATGGCACGGGTCAAAATCCGCTCCAGATTTCTTCCGCATGGTATGGAAACACCTGTTTATCGCGGCAGTCCTCCGGCGTCAGATCCCGGAGACGCTTTCGAGAACGGGAAAGAAACAGTTTGCTTTTCAAGGGTGGCCGGGCCTCATGGGTCTCCACCAATTCATCCACCTGCAAGGCACAGGCGTAGCAGGCCGGCTCCCATTCGCGGATGTGCTGGTAAAAGTAGTTGGTGTGGAATGGGCAGAACAGGCAGCAGCTCGCCCGTGTCTCCAGTCCCCACGCCTCCCGGTTATAGGCATAGCACATGGGGCGGGTCCAACCCATTTCAACCAGCGGATAGTGGTTTTCAAAAAGAGTTAATTTGCTGGGCTTGGCCCGGCGGCGTTCCTCCCACATGATCCCCATGTGCATCCGGTGGGCATGAACGTCCGGGGCCAGCGTGCGCTGGTGGGGCTTATAGCCCAAAAGCTCCCTCCTCACAAACCGCTCAATGACTTTGATCTTGTAGTCATAGGTACACTGGCGCGGCATTTTCCCTTTCTTCCCATTCTCTCCCAACGTCCAGAAGGGGATGCTGGCAATATGGCTCCGCCCAAAGTTCCGCAGAAAGTCCCCGTACAGATCGGCCTCCAGGGTATAAAAGGGAATCCCAGCCTTGTCACAGGCTGCGGCGGCAAAAGCGGCCTGACGGTACACCCAACTGGGCTCCCCATGCAGGTCGCAGAAAATCACAGCGTCATAAATAGGGACCTGCGGATAGGGATAGGGCGGCCCATACAGGGCATTTTCACAGGCCATGAGGGCCAGGGTGGTGCTGGGTGTCCCGGCCCCATAACTCAAAATATCAAGTGTTTCCCATGTCAGCATTTCAGTCCACCTCCGAATAAAATGCTAACATTTTGCGCGGGAAATAGCAAAAAACAGGTTTTAAGGCCCTGCACTTTGACAAGTGCAGGGCCTTAAAACTTCCCTCAAATTGAGGGAAGTTTTTAACGGCCTTCTTACTGAAAAATATCGGGCCTGCCCAGGCCGGTAAAGCCGCTGGCGGCGAACTCCGTCACCACCACATTGTTCTGCCCGCTGGAACAGTGACAGATCAGCAGTTTCCCGTCCTCTCTCCGACCTACCACGATCCCCACGTGGGAGTCGTCCGGGTAAAAGGCCAGGTCTCCGGGCTGCGCGTCTGCCAGGGAAACAGGTGTGCAGTAGGAGTGCTGGGCGGTGGCCCCGCCGCCCCGGCCCAGGATGTATTCGCCGTCTGTGATGTTGTAGAAAACCCAGTCCATCATGCCGGAACAATCCAATCCGTAGGGGCGGTAGGTGCCAGTGGTGGAACTGCCTGCGGCGGTCACTTCCCGGAGCGTACCCCACCGGCTGTCCCAGCCGATGACCAGGGATTTCCCGCCCCAAAAATATCCCACTTTTCCGACCAGGGAAAGCGCGGTCTCCACCGCCTCTTTCCGGGCCTGGTCCAGGTCCGCGGGGAGGGCACGGAGCACCTCCAGCAGATCGGCGCTGGTGATGGTGAGGCTCCCGGCCAGGGAGGCCAGGGCCGCCCGGTCGGACAGGAGTTCCGTCAAGGCGCTGTTCTGCTCCTGAGTGAAGGCATAGATGGTCCGCATCTCATCGGCGGTCTTAGGGGTAATGGTGATATGCAGGATGGATTCTGTCCACCCCTCGCTGTCCTCGCCGCCCGGATGGTCTATGGTCTCCACTTTAGATGTGATCTCCGTCATGTCCCAAAATACGGCTTTCAAACGGTCCACCCGGTCCTGGTCCAGCGTGACCACATCCACGCCGCCGTCACTCCCGGCAGTATGGACGGCGAACACAGCCAAGACCTCGGCCCAGTCCGGCCCCTGGCCGTGGATCACAATATCGTCGTAGTCTCCCGCCTGCAACGTCTCCAGCTTGGCGTTGTACTCCACGTTGACCGCGGCAACCGCCTGTGAGACGGATACAGTCTCCGGGGCGCTGGGCTCGCTGGTGAAGAATATCCCAAAGGGGGAACTGGCGATGGCGGCAATCAGCACCACGACAACGAGAACGATCAAAACAACGGCGCCGCCTGCCAGCCCGATCAGACTCCCCATCATAGCAGCCACGGCCCGGACCACCGCCGCCGTCAGCCTCCGGCCCAGCTCGGCGGCTCCCTTTGCGGCACGGGCCGCCTGCTGGGCCAGGCGGCGCTGGGCGGACTGCCGTGCGGCCTGGGCTGGCTTTTGGAACGCTTGCGTAAATCGCCGGGCAGGTTTCCCAGCTCCTCGGACCTTGGGCCCCAGAGGGGCCTTGCCTCCCGGCAAGGGCGCGGATCGTCCCTTTGCGCCTGGGGCCCCTGTCTTGGGCTTTGCCCCGCCCATGACAGGGCGACGAATATCCGCCCCTGGCTCCCGGATGCCCGGAACGTCCCGTCCCCCCTCACTGGGGCGGGCCTCGCCGCGATATGCGGCGGCCCTGGGCCCACGGGCTGGCTCCCGCCCCGCCTTTACAGTAGGTGCTTCTGGCGGCAAGGCATCCGGGCGCGCCTGCCCCTGGAGGGCCTTGCCCAGCCTGCGCTCTTTTGCCGCAATACGGGGGCGCTCCCGGAAGGGGACCGCCTGTTGTCCATCTGGGCTCCGCTCCCTGGGGGCTGTCCCTTGCCGCTGGGGCGTCTGACCTTCCGCCGGCCTCCGCTCCTTGGGGGCGCTGGTCGGTCGTTCCTGGGGTGGGGCCTCCCGGTCCGGCCAGCCGTCTCTATTTTCCTTTACACTCTGAGTATTCCCGGCGTCGGCTTTCCTCTTATGGTTTGGCCGGAGTGCCTGTATAAATTCATCCGCACCCTGGACTCCGGCCTGTTCCACCTGATCCACAGCATAGGAGCCGTTTTCGGCCTCCCGCTCTTTCCGCTGGTCCATTTCCCGGACCAGCTTCTCCTTCATCAGCCGCCCGGCCTGTCTGGGCGGACCGGCGCTTTTACGCCTGTCTTTCGTCTTGCCCGCCCTGGGCTTTTCCTTGATCTCCGGCATGGCTCCTCCTTACTCGATACATTAAAAAATAACTCCCCTCAAATTGAGGGGAGTTTTGACATGACTTCACTTGTCTGTGGGAGTGGTGTTCCACAGTTGATACAGGGCCCCGGTCCGGG
>ERZ894232.1339-NODE-1339-length-23969-cov-9.487790_pt1 | contig 23969 bp, 18 predicted proteins | sample MGYA00380296_ERZ894232 | MGnify/ENA primary metagenome ERZ894232 (study PRJEB32331, sample SAMN06328433) | human gut metagenome | biome: human gut microbiome; feature: stool | host: Homo sapiens | collected 2014-08-14 ... | reverse complement strand
GCGGAAGTAGGCATGCGCTGCGGTTTTGACAGCCCCAGCCATTTTGCCCAGACCTTCCGCAAATATTTTTCCATTACGCCAAGCGCTTATCGGAAAGGGAAGATTTAAGGGGGAAAGAATATGCTTTTGGTGCTGAAGATTGTATTTGTTGTTTTTGCGGCAGTCATGATCTTTTTCCCAAAAAAGATTTGGGATATATTTTACGGTAATTTCAGCGAAAATGCAGAGCCAAAGGATGCCATGCTTATGGCATATCGTGCGGCTGGTATTATAGCCCTTGTGGTATTTATCATAAAAGGTATTTGGGGAAGCTAAGGGGGGAGAAACCTTTGGAAATCAATAAAGTGATGCATGCGGCGCTGAAAGCGCTGTCTTATCCGGACTTGGATGTGAAAAAAACATATAAGATCAAACGGCGGCTGGAGGGGATTCGTTCCGCCCAGCTTTCACCGGAGAAAAATCTTTTTCAAGACTGGCGGGTGCCTTTTGGCAAGACCAGTGTGCCTGTGCGGCTGTTTTTTCCCAATGACAAAGAAGTGCTGGAGCCCCCTGTGATTCTCTTTTTCCACGGCGGCGGCTGGGTCGTTGGGGACATCAACAGCTATACGAAGGTATGCGCTTCCATGGCGCAGATATTGGAATCGGTGGTCATTTCTGTGGATTATCGTCTGGCGCCGGAGCATAAATTCCCGGCAGCGCCGGAAGATTGCTATCATGTGGCAAAAACATTGTTCTGTGATGGTTTTCCTTTTCCGGCGAAACCGGAGGAAATCACCCTTATGGGGGATTCTGCCGGCGGCAATCTGGCGGCAGTGGTATCTCAAATGGCAAGAGATCGGGGAGAATTTGAGGTAAAACAGCAGATACTGCTGTATCCTGCCACATTCAATGACCATACGCCTGCGTCGCCTTTCCCTTCTGTGGTGGAAAACGGTACAGATTATCTTTTGACCTCCAAACGGGTCTGTGACTATATGGAATTGTATGAGTCCTCTCCGGCAGATCGGCAAAATCCTTATTTTGCGCCCCTTTTGGCGGAGGACTTTACCAATCAGCCACGCACCCTTATTCTGACGGCGGAATTTGATCCCCTCAGGGATGAAGGGGAAGCCTATGGTGCGGAATTGCAGCGGGCGGGAAACGACGTGACAGTGGTGCGTATTGCCGATGGGCTCCATGGATATTTTTTACTGCCGCCGCGGTTTGAAGCGGTGCAGGAAAGCTACCGCTGGATACAGCAATTCCTGAAAGGGGGAGAGCCTTTGTGAGTGATGCAAAGTGGAGCAGGCTGGAAAACGCTGCAAAGATATTCCCGTCCACCACAAGCAGAGAAGATACAAAGGTTTTCCGTTTCACCTGTGAACTGACGGAAATGGTGCAGGAAGCACCCTTGCAGGCAGCCTTGGAAGAAACATTGGAATTTTTCCCTTTTTACCGCTATTCCCTGCGGCGGGGACTGTTCTGGTATTTTTATGAGGAAAGCCGGGAGAACCCAGTGGTGCGGCAGGAACATCTGCCTCCATGCAGTAAGCTGTACCATCCTGACCGCCATGGACTGCTCTTTTCCGTGACGTACTATCGCTGCCGCATCAATCTGGAGGTCTACCATTCCCTGACAGATGGGACGGGAGCATTGGCGTTTCTGCGGATGTTGACCATCCACTACATCAAGCAGGTATATGGGGAAGGCGTTCTTTCCCATGAGGCACTTCGTAACGCGGTGCCTGTGCCGGAGCGCATGAGTGACAGTTTTGCCCGGTATTACACAGGGAAGAAAAAATATGAGAAACAGAAAGTCAAACGGGCTTATCGGATTTCCGGCATTCGTCTGCCGGATCATCAGATTCGTGTCATTGAAGGGACAGCGTCAGCATCCCAGATATTACAAAAATCCCACGAATACGGCACCACAGCCAGCATATTTCTTTGCAGTGTGCTGCTGCGTGCCATTCATGCCCAGATGCCAAAACGGGCGGAGAAATATCCCGTAAATCTGTCGGTGCCTGTAAACCTTCGGAATTATTTCCCGTCGGAATCCGCCAGAAACTTTTTCTCTGTCATTACGGTGGGCTATGATTTCGGGAAGAATCCCGATGATTTCGCTTCTGTGATTTCTGCCGTCAAAGAAGGTTTTGCCAAAGAACTGACGGAGGAAAAAGTCAAGGGCAGGCTCAATGACCTCTGTGCTTTGGAGCATAACCTGTTGACTCGTATGGTGCCTTTGTTTTTGAAGGACATCAGTCTGAACATCGCCCATCGGATAGCGGCAAGGGAAATCACCATGGCTTTTTCCAATATTGGCCGTGTGGATATGCCGGAAGAAATGGCGCCTTATCTGCGGCAGTTCGGCGTATTTGTCAGCACCAAGCGGATGCAGGTATGCCTCTGCTCCTATGGAGATCGGCTTACCATGGGATTTTCCGCGCCTTTCGTGGATACCTCCGTACAGCGTCATTTTTTCAGACAGCTGACGGAAATGGGCATTGATGTGGAACTGACGGCAAATGTGCAGGAAGGAGGGAAAGTCCATGCGGATCTGTGACGCCTGTCATGTGCATGTGCGGGGAAATATGGATCGCTGTCCACTCTGCGGCGCAAAACTGCGGGGAGAGAAAGAAGAAAATGTATTTCCCAGATTGCAGATGTATGACCATATGTATCGGAAGATCATGCGTATTTTCCTGTTTTTGTCCGTCATTGCCGTGATGGTTTGTCTGGCGGCAAATCGGGTCTTTGTACCGGATTTGTTCTGGTCTATGTTTGTTCTGGCAGGGGTGGTTTCCTTCTGGATCAGCCTGTATGCGGCGTGGAAAAAGAAACGGAATATCCCCAAAGGAATTTTATGGGAAATGACGGTTATTTCCATTCTTGCGGCGGCATGGGATATGGGAACGGGCTGGCATGGCTGGTCGGTAGACTTTATCCTGCCCATACTTTGTACGGTGTCCATCGGTATGATGGTGGTCATGGCAAGGTTTTTGCATTTGCAGCTGCGGGAATATGTCATTTATATGCTCATGGAGATTGTATACGGTCTTGTGGTATGGATTTTACTGCTGACCCATGTGATTCAGTTCATTCTGCCGGCACTGGTCTGCGTGGTTTGCTGCGGTGCTGCATTGGCGGCACTGGTGATTTTCCGGTGGGAATTGTTCCATGAGGAGATGCAGAAACGACTGCATTTTTGATATACAGGGGATTTTGTCATGCCGAAAGGCAGGGCGACCAAAAAGAATAATAGATAATCAAGCGGAGTTTGCGCGATGTAAAAGGGTGGCGTCAAACTCCGTTTTTTCATTTTACGGGAAAAATCGTAAAATTTTTCTGTGAAAAAAAGAGAAATGATTTTTTGATAGAATAGCAGAGTATTTTTTCGGGAAGATTCCCAAATAGAAATAGAACAGAAAGGGAGGTCTGCACATGAAAGAACTCGTTGTAACAAAAGCAGCTGTCACAACCTATTTGCAGTTTTTGAAAATACAGGAAAAAAGCAAAGGAACACTGGAAAAATATCAAAGAGAATTGCTGGATCTGGCAAAGTATCTGGCAGGGAAAAAAGTCACCAGAGAAGATTTGGTGGTGTGGAAGGAGGAACTGGAGAAAAGATATAGCCCCGCAGGCGTCAATGGCAGATTGGTAGCCGCCAATGGATTTTTTTCCTTTTTTGGCAGGTATGATCTGCGGCTGAAATTATTGAAGATTCAAAAAGAGATCTTCATGAGAGAAGAAAAAGAATTGACTAGGGCGGAATACGGCAGGCTGGTGCGCACGGCGGAAAGAAAGGGAAAAGAACGGCTTTCCCTGCTGATACAGACCATCTGCGCCACAGGCATTCGTGTTTCTGAACTGGAATTTATCACCGTTGAGGCTGTCAAACGTGGCAGAGCAGAGGTCAATTGTAAAGGAAAGCGACGAGTGATCTTTTTGCCTGCGCGTTTGCAGAAAAAGCTCAAAGCTTATGCAGCCAAGAAGGGCATTTCAGAAGGGGTTATATTTGCGGCAAAAAGCGGACGCCCCTTGCACCGTGGGAATATTTGGGCAGAAATGAAAAAACTCTGCAAAGATGCAGAGGTCAGTCCTGAGAAAGTGTTCCCTCACAATCTGCGGCATTTGTTTGCTCGGATTTTTTACAGCTTGGATAAAGACATCGCAAAACTGGCAGATATGCTGGGACACAGCAATATTGAAACCACAAGGATCTATATTATGGAAAGCGGACGAATCCATCGACAGAAACTGGAACGAATGCGACTTGTGTTGTAACGGAATTCCCCTTCTGTCATAAAAATTAGATTATATCACGTGTAAAATCGAAAGTAATACATTTCCAATATAACACTTTTTACATATAATAGCAAGTCATGACATCAAAATAAAACCGAATCTGACGTTTTTTTTATAAAAAAAGCGTATTTTCGGTTTTGTTTTGATGTTTTTTTCATTTTTGGCAAAAAAAGAAAGGAGGGGGTGGCCGTTTTGTCTGACAATTTCCGTTTTTCGGCCAAAAAAATATGACAGAAGGGGAATTTCGTTATAACGAGTGAGAAAAATGGAAGAAATCAAGTTTACGAAGGAAACAATCGAAGCATTTTTACAGGAAAAAATGAAGTCCGGCAATAAACCGGAAACCATTGCGGAATATCGCCGGATTTTGCAGAAGTTTCAAAAAGAACTTTTGCCGGAGGAAGTGCTGCGGGAGAACACCTTGCAGCAATGGAAAAACACCATGCAGCAGGAAGGAAAACTGGCGGTGCGCACCATCAACCGCAGACTGGCGGTGGTGAACCAGTATCTGCATTTCATGGGAGAAAGAAACTGGCAGGTATCCTGTATGCCGTTGAGCGATACGGCACAGACGGTTTTGCAGCGGGGAGAATATATCCGGCTGCTGCAAGCGGCAAAACAACAGAAAAAAGAGCAGCTTTATTTCATCATCAAATCTATCTGCACTTTGGGGCTGCATATTTGGGAATTGCCCCAAATGACAGTGGATTTTGTAAAGGCAGGCAGCGGCGTTTTCTGCGGCAATGAACAGGAAAGAAAGGTTGTCATACCGCGGTCGTTCCAGCGGGAATTGGTGGACTACTGCAAGCGCAACAATATGGAAAGCGGTGCTATTTTCCGTTCCCAAAGAGGTACGAATATCCATCGCATTACCATCAACGCAGCCATGAAGCAGCTGTGCCAGATGGCAGATGTGGCGCCGGAAAAGGTGAATCCCAGATGTCTTTTGCGGCTCTATGAACAGACGCAGAACCAGTTGCAGGACAACGTGTCCATGCTGCTGATGCAGTACTATGACAAGCTTTTGGAGGCAGAGGAAATGATGACAGGCTGGGAAACAAATGAAGATCCCATATCTGCGGAGGAAAAGTCTGCCGCTGGTCAGTGAGGTAAGATCAGGAACTGCTGATAAGTTTTGTTGGACAGTGTTGTCGGCGGCTCCTATCTGATAAAAGGTTTCCTTTAGAAAAGGAAAGCCAGTACCAATGACAACAAATATGCAAGGAAACCATGAAGCGACTCTGAAACAATCGGCAATACGAAAAAAATTGTGGGGAAGGGGCGCTTGTTTTCATGGAGAGAGGAGGAGAGAAACGAGAAGAAAGATATTTGGCAGACGATCTGCCAAGATGGAGCAGAGTTTGCAGAATCCTGTGCATAGACGCAGGGCGTAGGTGCAGAATCAATGCTGCACCATAAATGAAGGAGGAGTGAGAGAATGAGAAACAAAGTGAAGCGGACGCTGAGCTTCTTGTTGACATTCGTCATGCTGTGCAGCTTGCTGCCTGCTATGGCATTGGCGCAGGAGCCAGAGGGACGCTACGAAGAGGTAGAAGGAACTGGAGCAATTACAGAAAATGCGAAGGTTGAGGTTTATACGACAAAGGGAGGTGGACATGTAGAAAGAACTGGAGACAACTTGGTGGATACCACTTTTCCTCAGATGACAGGTTATAGAGAATATACAGCTACTCCGAATACAGATTGGGTATTTGATACTTGGCGGTATGAACAGTGGGTTGGTCGAGACGAGAATAATCGTAAAGATGTAGGAAATGATACCGAAGTTGGAACAAGAAGATATTCTTTTAGCAATACAGGTAATGATTGGTATACAAAATATGAAACAGGAAATAGAACGATTTCTGTAAATCGTTTATCATTGCATGGAGACCTGTTGAATCCAATCGTTTACAAAGTCTATGCGGATTTCAACCCTACCATCAAAGCAACCGCAGGTGCCAACGGCACTATTTCTGATGCTGAAAAACAGGTGGAAGTAACTTATGGTGAAGATCAGGCATTTGATATCAAAGCAAATGACGGATATGTTATTGACACTATCAAGGTAGATGGTGAAGATGTTGAGGAAGGCAAAAATGCAGAATCTTATACATATACCTTTGAAAATGTCACTGAGCCTCATACCATTGATGTAACATTTGATACAGACAGAACTGTGGAAGTAACATTTACAGTAAATTCTGAATATGGCTCTTTCACAGACTACGGCAAAGGCCCTGTTACATTCAAAGGTCTTCCGGAAAATTCTACTGAACAGTATTCTGTACCCAAAGTAACAGCAAATTCTGGCTACAAAAGCGGAAAAACAGTAGAAGTAACATTTACAGTAAATCCCGAATATGGCTCTTTCACAGAATATGGTGAAGGCCCCGTAACATTCAAGAACATTGATGCAGAATCTACCCAGCAGTTCGAAGTACCCAAAGTAACAGCCAAAAAAGGCTACAAATTTGTAGGCTGGAAAGGTCAGGGTGCAGATGTGATCGAATGGGATGCAAACGCAAGCACATTTGGTGTGCCCGGCCTGTGCTACTTTACAGAAGGTTCTAATGTAGGCTATGCGTCTATCGAAGCAGTGTTCGAAGAAGTACCCGTAAGCGGAAAAACAGTAGAAGTAACATTTACAGTAAATCCCGAATATGGCTCTTTCACAGAATATGGTGAAGGCCCCGTAACATTCAAGAACATTGATGCAGAATCTACCCAGCAGTTCGAAGTACCCAAAGTAACAGCCAAAAAAGGCTACAAATTTGTAGGCTGGAAAGGTCAGGGTGCAGATGTGATCGAATGGGATGCAAACGCAAGCACATTTGGTGTGCCCGGCCTGTGCTACTTTGCAGAAGGTTCTAATGTAGGCTATGCGTCTATCGCAGCTGTTTTCGAAAAAGAAGGCGGCGGTCATACAAATGATTACTATGTAACCGTTATCGTAGATGGCAAAGGGAAAGTCAAAGCGGAAGACTACGGCACTGTTGGCTCTAACGAAACAGAAGTTATCATCATTCCCGATGTTGAAAACAGTGTGAAATTCACAATGGAACCTGCGGACGGCTGGAAAGTTGATGATGTTTTGGTAGACGGCAAGAGTGTCGGCGATGTGGATTCTTACGTTTTGAAAGACGATGTAATGCTGGAAGGCCCTGTTTTGAAAGTCATCTTTGAGAAAAAGAGCAGCGGCGGCGGTGGCGGCGGCAGCCATGACAAAGACGACGACAAAGACAAAACACCCGCAAAAACACCAGATGCTTTGAACGGTGAAGATCATTTCGATTATATCGTTGGTGACGCGGACGGCAGAGTTCATCCCGAACGCAACATCACTCGTGCGGAAGTGGCTTCCATCTTCTTCCGTTTGCTCAAAGACGATGTGAGAAGTGAAAATCTGACAGATCAGAATACATTTACAGATGTATCCGCAGACGCTTGGTACAATGTGGCTGTATCCACCATGTCCGATATGGATATTGTATTCGGCAGAACAGATTATCAGTTCGATCCCGACGCATATATCACCCGTGCGGAATTCGCAGCCATTGCGGCACGTTTTGACAGCGGCAGTTACAGCGGCGACGACCTGTTTACAGACATCGAAGGCCACTGGGCAGCAGACCAGATCAATCGTGCGGCAGAAAAAGGCTGGATCACAGGCTATCCTGACGGTACATTCGGCCCCAATCGTTACATCACCCGCGCAGAAGCGGTGACTATGATTAACCGTGTACTGAATCGTATGCCCAAAGATAAAGACGCGCTGCACGAAGATATGAAAGTATTTGTGGACAACGCGGACACCAATGCATGGTACTATCTGGCAATCCAGGAAGCAACCAACAGCCATGAATACAAAAAGGACAAAGATGGCGTTTATGAAACATGGACAGACGTTTTGCCTGCTCGTGACTGGGCGCAGTATCTGAAACTGAACTAAATAGAAGGAAAAAAGCGGTACCGCATAAGAAGCCGCTGTATAAGAAATGAAAGATGGCTGGAATCCTTATAACACAAAGGGTTCCAGCCATCGTATTTTTATCAGGATTTTATCAAAAAGCCCATGGAAACATGGGCTTTTTTTTATGAAAATGAAAAGAAGGGATGTTTTATAAAAATTTCACGGAAAAATCACAGAAGAAAGATAGTCAAAAATAAGATTGGCGTCACAGAAAAAGGTCTTTTTGATATTTCATGAAGATTTCACATAAAAATTACAAAAGCAAGATAGTTGAAAATTCTTCTGTATGTCTTAATGTTGAACAATGAGATATGACAGAAGGAGAGATAAAAGAATGTTAGAACTGAAAAACATCAAAAAATCTTATGACGGCGTAACAGTATTGAAAAATATTGATTTGACCATTTCCGATGGTGAGATCGTTTCCATTTTAGGCCCTTCCGGCTGTGGCAAGACCACATTGCTGAACCTGATTCTGGGTCTGACAGACGCGGACAGCGGCAAGATCATTTTTGACGGACAGGACATCACAAACGTGCCCATGGAAAAACGCGGCTTCAACATCGTATTTCAGGATTATGCCCTGTTTCCCAATCTCAATGTCATGCAGAACATTACTTACGGCTTGAAAAATACACCCAACATTTCCACACAGGAAGAAGTAAACGAACTGATCGAACTGCTGGGTCTGAAACCTCATCTGAACAAAAAAATCGACCAGCTTTCCGGCGGTCAGAAACAGAGAGTGGCTCTGGCAAGAACCATGGTGATGAAACCGAAGATCCTGCTGCTGGACGAACCCCTCAGCGCTTTGGACGGTGTCATCAAAGAATCCATCAAAGAAAAAATCAAACAGATCGCCAGAGATTACCATCTGACAACCATTATCGTTACCCACGATCCAGAAGAAGCGCTGACACTGTCCGATAAAGTGCTCATCGTTAACGATGGTTCCATCTCTCAGTATGGCGCACCCGAAGAAATCATTACAACACCTCAGAACGCATTTATTAAAGAATTCATCCTGAATCAGCTGGAAATCAAACGCAATAACATTTTTGCATTGTTCCATCAGGAAATCATGGCACAGGCGGTATAAATCATGGTAGTACGGAAAGAAAAAGAAATCAAAGTCATTTATGCCGTGACCATCTTACTGTTTGCGGCGTTTTTAGCGGTTCCCATCATCCGCCTGTTGGGAGAATCCTTTGTGCTGGATACAGGATGGGGCATGGAAAATTATACCGCTGTGCTGACAGGAAAAGGATTTGCAGAAGCATTCGGCAACAGCATCATCATTTCCCTGACCAGTGCGGTCATTTCCACAGTACTAGCGTTTTTCCTGGCGTACAGCATCCAATATACGAACTTAGGTGCGAAATATAAAAAGCTCATCCGCCTGCTGGCAGTGCTGCCCATGCTGCTGCCTACCATTACATACGGCTTTGCCATCATTTACTCCTTCGGGAAACAAGGGCTTTTGACAAAGCTCATCGGCACACAGCTGTTTGATATTTACGGTTTCGGCAGTCTGATTTTTGGCTATGTGATTTACACACTGCCCATTTCCTTCCTGCTGATCCTCAACACCATGGGGTATATCGACAAGAAATTCATGGTGGTTTCCAGGGTCATGGGGGACAACAGCATCACCACCTTTTTCCAGACAGTGTTCCGTCCGCTGCTGGGTACACTGGCGGCATCCATTGTACAGTGTTTCTTCCTCTGCTTTACGGATTACGGTATTCCCGCTCCCGTAGGGGGTAAATATGAAGTGGTGGCAACGGTGCTTTACAACGAAATGCTGGGCAGTATCCCGGATTTCCAGCAGGGGGCTGTGGTAGCCATGCTGATGCTGGTGCCTTCCATCATCAGTATCGTTCTTCTGCGGTATCTGGAACGGTATAACATCCGCTACAACAAGATCTCTGCCATTGAACTGCAGAAAAATCCCCTGAGGGATTGGTTCTGCGGCATCGTCTCCGGCATCATCCTGCTGATACTGGTATCCATCTTCCTGGTGATCTTCGTGGTGCCTTTTGTGGAAGAATGGCCCTACCAGATATCTTTTACACTGGAACATTTGCAGGCAGTCCTCAATGACAACAGCCTGACTATGGTATACAGAAACTCCATTTTCGTGGCGGTGCTGACAGCAGTGCTGGGATTGCTCATCACTTATGGTGCGGCGCTGGTAACGGCACGAAGCAACATGAAACACCGCTGGAAAGGCATCATCAACAGCATTGCCCTCATCACTAACACCATTCCCGGTATGGTCATTGGTATTGCTTATATGCTGATTTTTTCCGGCACACCTTTACAGAACACATTCTGGCTGATGATTCTCTGCAACGTGGTACACTTCTTCTCCACACCTTATCTGATGATGAAAAACTCCCTGGAAAAACTGAACAGCTCTTGGGAAACCACTGCATCTCTTATGGGTGACACCTGGATGAAGACCATTGTGCGAATCGTAACGCCCAATATGAAATCCACCATTCTGGAAGTATTCAGTTACTACTTTGTAAACGCTATGGTAACTGTCAGCGCGGTCATCTTTATCGCCGGCGCAAGAACCATGGTGCTGACTACAAAAATCAAGGAATTGCAGTACTACACAAAATTCAACGAAGTCTTTGTATTATCACTGTTTATCCTGGGAACCAACCTGATTGTGAAGGGTATTCTGGGTTATGCAATAAAAAGAGAAAACAAGAAAAAGGAGAAAGAACAATGAAACAGAAAAGAACTTTGGCATTACTGTTGACAGGGGTTATGACCCTTTCCGCACTGGCAATGACTGGCTGCGGCGGCACAGAAGAAACCGCGGAAGGCGGCGCAGCTTCCGGCGAACAGGTTATCATTTATTCCAACGCGGATGACGAGGCTGTGGAAGCCATGAAAGCAACACTGGACGCAAATGGTTATGCCAATCAGTATATGTTCCAGACATTCGGTACATCCGAACTGGGCGGCAAGGTGCTGGCAGAAGGCACCAACATCGAAGCAGACCTGATCACACTGAGCACATTTTATGTAGACAGTGCACAGGAACAGCAGAACATGTTCCAGGATCTGAACTTCACTTACAAACTGCTGGACGGCAGTGAAAAAACATACTGCGCACCTATTACATCTCAGGAAGGCGCTATCATCGTCAACACAGAAATGCTGGCAGAAAATAACCTGCCCATGCCTACTTGCCTGAAAGACCTGACAAATCCCGTTTACAAAGATATGATCTCTGTGACAGACATCAAGAGCTCTTCCACAGCATGGCTGCTGATTCAGGCACTGGTAAGCGAATATGGTGAAGAAGGCGCAAAAGAAGTGCTGACAGGCATCTATGAAAACGCTGGCCCTCATATCGAAAGCTCCGGTTCTGCACCACTGAAAAAAGTACGTGCCGGTGAAGTTGCCATCGGTTTCGGTCTGCGTCAGCAGGCAGTTGCAGATAAAGCAGAAGGTCTGCCCATCGATTATGTTGACCCTACGGAAGGCAACTTCTCTCTGACAGAATCTGTTGCAGTGGTAGATAAAGGCGATGCAACAAACCCTCTGGCACAGGAAATGGCACAGTGCATCATTGAAAAAGGCAGAAGCGAACTGCAGAAATATTACCCCAACGCACTGTATGAAGGTGAAACAACATCTTCCGAAAACGCATCCGCATATCCTAAGACATTTGCGGAACCTCTGACCGTAGAACTGTTGGAAAGCCATCAGGCACTGTCTGAAAGCTGCAAATAAGTAGCTAGAAAGTTGATAAAAGAAAGAATTTTGAAGGAGTATAGACATGTTACATTATAAATTACTGACACCCGGCCCTTTGACCACAACCGCAACCGTAAAACAGCAGATGATGGACGACCACTGCACATGGGATGAAGACTATAAGAAAATCACCCGTGCCATCCGTGAAAAACTGCTGGAACTGGCACATGTTTCCGAACCGGAATACACCACTGTTCTTATGCAGGGCAGCGGCACATTCGGTGTGGAATCCGTACTGACCAGCGTCATCGGCAAAGACGATGTACTGCTGATCTGTGCTAACGGTGCATACGGCAAACGTATGGGCGATATTGCAAAACACGCAGGCATTTCCTACATCATCTACGATGAACCTTATGACCAGATGCCTTCTGCGGAAAAAGTGGCAAAACTGCTGGAAGAAAACCCTCAGGTGACACACGTTTCCATGGTACACAGCGAAACCACTTCCGGTATCCTCAATGACATCGCTTCTGTGGCAAAAGTTGTGAAAGCAGCAGGCAAGACCATGATCGTAGACGCCATGAGCAGCTTTGGCGGCGTAGACATCCCCGTAGGGGAATGGGGCATTGACTTCATCATCAGCAGCGCCAATAAATGCATTCAGGGTGTACCCGGTTTCTCCTTCATCATCTGCCGCACAGACAAACTCATGGAAAGCAAAGGCAAAGCAAGAAGCCTTTCTCTGGATCTGTATGACCAGTGGGAAATCATGCACAAAGACGGCAAATGGCGTTTCACTTCTCCCACTCATGTGGTGCTGGCATTCTGGCAGGCACTGAAAGAACTGGATGCGGAAGGCGGCATTCCCGCAAGACACGCACGCTATAAAAACAACAAAGATTATCTGGTAAAACACATGGGCGAAATGGGCTTCAAACCTTTCATCGAAGGGGAAGCGCAGGGCCCCATCATCACCACATTCTATTATCCTGAAAATACCCATTACGATTTCGGGGAAATGTATCAGTACATCAAAGACCGCGGCTATGCCATCTACCCCGGCAAGCTCACGGATGCGGAAACATTCCGTATCGGTCATATCGGCGAAATCTATGAGGAAGACATGGAAAAACTGTGTGAAATTTTCAGAAGTTATGTGGAGGAGAAAAAGGCATGAAATTCGACGGAATTATTTTTGACTGGGCTGGAACAACCGTAGACTATGGCAGCTTTGCACCTGTGCAGGCATTTGTGGAAGCATTTGAAGCATTTGGCATCACACCCACACTGGAAGAAGTACGCAAACCTATGGGTATGCTGAAAATTGACCATATCCGCACCATGCTTTCCATGGACAGAATCCATGATTTGTGGAAAGAAAAACAGGGCAGAGATTGGACAGAGGAAGATGTGCAGCATGTTTATGAAATCTTCGAAAAGAAGATCATGGAAATCCTTAGCCGTTTTGCGGAACCCAAGCCCTATGTGGTAGAAACCATCCAGAAACTGCGTGAAATGGGTCTGAAAATTGGCTCCACCACAGGCTATACCGATGAAATGATGGCAGTGGTGGTTCCCGGTGCGAAAGCAAAAGGTTATGAACCTGATTGCTGGTTCAGCCCTGACACGGTAGGCAAATGCGGCAGACCTTATCCTTATATGATCTTCAAAAACATGGAAGCCCTGAAATTGCAGGATGTTTCCAGAGTCATGAAGGTAGGCGATACCGTATCTGACATCAAAGAAGGCAAAAACGCTGGCATGGTGGCAGTAGGCATCATCGAAGGCAGCTCCGTGCTGGGCCTGACACAGGCTGAATACGAAGGGCTGTCCAAAGAAGAAAAAGAAGCAGCAAACAAAAAAGCAGCAGAAACTTATTTCGCGGCTGGTGCTGACTATGTGGTACAGGACATCAGAGGCGTTCTGGAACTGGTTTCCTGCTGATAAATCATTAAAACACCCCTTTTCCACTTTTTGATAATCAGAAAGATATGCGCTGTAAAAGCGGTTATTCAGAAAATCTTTTCTCGTTTTCTGAATGAAACCGCGGCGCATATCTTTTTTTGTTGTCTGATAAGGATATTGACAGGAAAATGGGGAAATGATATGATGTCTTACAAGATTAGTGGTTGCTAACAAAACGGAGGTGGAAAGAAATTATGAAAAAAATGGTGTTGGCAGTCTGCTGTTGTGCCGCATTGCTGGGGGGCTGCGGTGACAGATATGAAGCCAAATCGGGACTGATGCCCTACAAAGAGGAGATATTTGCCATGGATACATTCATGGACATCACCGCTTATGGGGATAATGCAAGTACGGCTGTGGAGGCAGCAAGCGCGGAGATCCAGCGGCTGGATGAACTGCTGTCTGTTACCGGTGAAAGCGGCGATGTGTACCAGCTGAACCAGTTGGGGCAAAGACAGGTGGAGGCTGATACCCTTGCCGTTATTTCCAGAGCGGTGGATGTATCCAAGGAAACAGATGGACTTTTTGGCTGTACCATTACGCCGGTCATGAAGTTATGGGGGTTCCGTGATGGTAATTTCCGTGTGCCGTCACCGGAGGAATTGGCGGAACAGCTGGCAAAAGTAGATGGGTCTAAGGTGCGTATCGAAGGCAATACGGTAACACTGCTGGATGGCGTGACTGTGGATCTGGGAGCAATCGCCAAGGGCTATACCTCTCAGCGGATTATGGAAGTTTATCGGGAAAATGATGTTACTTCCGGCATTGTTTCTCTGGGCGGAAATGTGCAGACCTTAGGAAGAAAGCCAGATGGCAGCCTTTGGCGGGTAGCTTTGGAAGACCCTAGAAATTCCGAGGATTATTTCGGTATTTTGGATGTGGAAAACAAAGCGGTCATCACTTCCGGCGGATATCAGCGGAATTTTACGGAAAACGGCAAACTGTATCATCATATCATCGACCCAAGAACCGGTTATCCGGCGGAAAACGGCTTTATTTCTGTAACCATTGTCAGTGAGGATGGCACGCTGGCAGATGCTCTTTCTACGGCGCTTTTTATTATGGGGCCGGAAAAAGCGGAGGCATTCTGGAAGGAACATAAAGACCTGTTTGACGCGGTTATGATGACAGACGACGGAAAAATATTGATGACAAAAGGTTTGCGGGATATGTATACACCAAAAACAGCAGACCCCATGGTCTTATGGACATAAGCATTTAAAAAACGGCAGAAATGCCGTTTTTTTGTTGCAGGGAAAACTGTTGTTGACAAGAAATGTCTGACATGGTATATTGAATTCGCTGGTTAGCATATGCTAACTAAAGGGCGGAAATCGTTTTCCCAAACGGGGATGCATGGGGAAAACAGCATAGTTTATGTAAAAAGGAGAAGAGGAGTGATACAAACATGGGAAAAGAACACCAGAAAAGAGTCCTTGCGGCATTGATGGCAGCGTCCATTGCCATACCGACACCGGTGCTGGCGGCTTCGCCGGGGGACTTTTCGGATTTCCCAAACAACTGGGCAACCAATGCTTTGTCCTATACGGTTAGCAATGGCTTGCTGAGCGGGGACAGCGGAAAGATTCGTGCCAATGACACATTGAAACGGGCAGAAATGGCAGCGATTCTCAATCGTCTTGCCGGTGCAGTGAAAGGGGCTTCACTTACCGGCTATACAGACGTGCCCGCCACAGCTTGGTACTATGACGATATGGCAAAGGCGGTGCAGATGGGCACATTTGCGGGGGATGGCGGCATGCTGCGGCCGGAAGCGCCCATCACCAGACAGGAAGTTTTTGCGGTGCTGGCGAGATTTTATTGCCTGGATCAGTCCAATACCGATGTTTTGCAGCAGTATGCAGACAACAGCCAGATTGCGCCTTGGGCAAAAGGTGCTGTGGCAGCCATGGTTCAGGCTGGATATATCCATGGCAATGAAGGAAAGCTCAGCCCCCTTGCGCCTATTACCAGAGCGGAATTTTCTCAGGTGCTTTACCAATTGGCAGGAAACATCGCTGAAGACGGAAAAACGGCAGATGCCAATCTGGAAGGCAATCTCATTGTGCGTAAAAGCGACGCCTCTTTGAGCAATGTGACCGTTAAAGGGGATTTGGTCATTGCCGACGGCGCACAGCGTGTGAAACTGGATAATGTGAAAGTGGAAGGCAGAATTCTTGTCCGCGGCGGCGCCGATGGCGTGGAATTTTCCAAAACCACCGCCGGAAAAGGGGTTCTGGCAGTGAATCCCAATCAGGCTAATTTCACCGCAGCAAACAGTTCTTTGGGAGATGTGACGCTTTCCAGCGACACCAAGTTATCCGGTGATTTTGATAAGGTGCAGATTTCCAACCCTTTGTCCCTGACAGTGGAAAAGGGGAAAATCGGCGCTGTACAGGTGCAGGCTGGTGCGGAAAACGCCAAAATCCAGGTGGAAAAAGATGGAACGGTATCCAAGGTGGAAGCCAAGGCCAAAGGAACCCAAATCAGCGGTGCAGGCAGTGTAGGCGAAGTCCATGCCGGCGGAGACCAAGTGCAGGTTTTTACGGAAAATACAAAAGTCACCACTGGGGACAATGTTTCCGGCGTGCAGGCTGGCGGAAAAGAAGTTCAGCCCAAAACCACTGTGACCACAGACCAGAAAAGTGCGGAAGAAGAACTTCCCGTGAGAAAGAAGAAACATTCCTCCGGCAGTTCCAGTGGTTCTTCCGAGAAAAAGCAGAGCGGTGTTCTGGCAGATGGCGTATGGTATGGCACTGGTACAGACAGCTTGTATTACCAGGCGAAAGGGCCAGACATTGTCCGCGTTGTTGTGAAAGATGGACAGGTTTCTGCGGCATACAGCGAAAAGCACATTGAGGACGAAAGTTTCGAAAGAGGACAGAATGTGCTGAACCATGTAAAGGGTATCTGAAATGCAGAAGATGTGGATAAGCTGGAAGCGCAGCTTCGCCAGAAAACAGGAGCGGCTTATGACGCGGTATCCGGCGCCACGGAAACAGCCAAAGGCCACTTGAGCGCACTGAAAAACGCTGTCCTTCGTGCGGAAAAATACAGTTCCGATCAGGTGAAACAGAATGTGCAGTGGTTCGATTTTGAGAAAAAGCCCAAGGCGAACATGAACTTTGGTGAAAAACTGGATCTGACCGGTACTGTGCTGAAAGTGCATCTTGCGGATGGACAGACAAAATCCGTACCCTTTGACAAGATTTCCGAATATGGAATTACCACCAATATTGAAAATGGTACGGTCATTACGAAAGATACACCGGGTGTCAACCAGTATGGCGCCTTGCAGGTACAGTTCCGCCAGAATGATGGCTTGATTGTGATGCCTGCCAAAGTGGTGGCCTCCAAAAAGACCATGAGAAAAGCGCCCACCCATTTGATGATTACATTTGCCGATGGCAAAACACAGAAGATGGAGCTGGATGAAAACGAATTCAATTACAGCATCAAAGCCGAAGGCAAGATCAAGGATATCAAGGTTTATGACAATGACCGCCTGCTGACAGAGGCTGTTTATCATGAGGAATATAACGACTGGGAAGCGTTCCTTGGGGAAGTTTCTCCCGGTGAAGGCTTTACAGGATGGAAATACAATACCTACTATATTTCCATCGACAACCAGACAGACGATTCTGCCGTGGCATCCTTTACGCTGGATACAGAACTGCTCCAGACCGTATATGGCGTGGGATACAAGCTGGATCTGAGTCTGCTGAATATCAATCTGGTAACGGAAAAAGGCAGCAAACAGCGAAAAGAAGGCTGGGATGCCTGCAAAGCAAAAGGCTTTACAGCAGAACCCGATCAGGATTATATCTTCACCAAAGAAGATGCCCAGAAGGGAACAAAGACCATCCAGATTAAGAATAATGGTGTGACACAGTCCTTCGATGTGCAGGTCATTGATTACGAAAAACAGATTCCTGCAAAAATCGAGTTGTCCTCTAAAACAGGAGAACCCATCCAGACTATCACCATTCCCGGTGAAAAATGGAAAAATGCCCAGGGTATGTATTCCCTCTACAATGTGAAAATGCCGGAAACATATCAGAAATGGGAAAAAGACACCTTCACCATTAAGGTATCTAATGCCGCAGGGAAAGCACTTTCTGACTATACGGTGAAAAAAGCCATTGACGGCAAAGCGCTGGAACTGACATTCCCCCACTACACAGAATACGATTCCTATGGCGGTTATGTACGTCTGCTCTTTGATTTTTCCGGTAAGACAGAGCCGGCACAGCCAGAAGGGGAAATCGCTGAATGGTACGGTACAGCCACATGGGGACGCTATTACCCTGACAGAGGTCCCAACGTGGTGAAAGTGACAGTAAAAGACGGCGTCATCACTGGTGCGGAATCCATCAAGTATACAGATGATACCAAATACCTTTACACAGGCGGGGAAAATATCCTGAAAAAAGCCGTAGGTCTGTCTGATTTGTCCAGTCTTTCCAAAGCGCTGACAGAGAAAAAAGGCGATGCTTTTGACGCGGTCAGCGGTGCCACAGAAACGGCAAAAGGCCATCTCAGCGCCATGGAAAACGCTTTGGCAAAGGCAAAACAGTATAGTCTGGATCAGAAAGACCAGCAGATCGCATGGATGGAATTTAAGGTAAAACCTGCTTTGACTGCGAAATTTAATATGCCTCTGGATCTGAGTCAGACAGAATTGACACTGCATATGACAGATGGCAAGGAGAAAACAGTACCTTTCAACCAGCTGCAGGAATACGATATCGTTACAAATTATCAAAACGGCGATACCATCACCAAGCAGACAGAAGGCATGAAAAATGGCACATTGCTGGTGAAATTCACCCATGAACTTTCTCAAACCACCATCCCTGTAAGCATTGCTTTCTTTGATGAAGTGAAACAGAAATCTCCTATACATATTCTGGTGACCATGCAGGACGATAAAACCCAGAAGATTCAGCTGGAGGAAAATAAATTCCGTTATCGTCTGGAAACAGAAGGCTCTATCAAAGCCATGGCCATTTATGACAATGACAATAAACTGGCAGACGGCGTTTTTGAAGATGGCTATAATTCCTGGAAATTTGCATTGAAAGGCGTTGCTGTCGGAGATGACTATACAGGCTGGAAATTCGAAAATTATTTTGTAGACCTGGATACATCTGCTGATACATCCGCCGTGGCATCCTTTACACTGGATACCAGCCTGGTGCCGAAGCAGTATGCCGTTGGCGAAGCTTTACAGATGGATAACCTGAATATTTCCCTAAAGACAGAAAAAGGCAGTTCCCAGCGTCTGAACGGATGGGCGGAATGCCGCAACAGAGGGTTTGCCGCATCTGTGGAAAATGGTCACCGCTTTACAGCGAAAGAAGCGGGCAAACAGACCATCACTATTTCTGTGGGAGATCACCAGCAGACATTCCAGGTGGAAGTGAAAGATTACGTTTCCCAGATTCCTGCGAAAGTGGAACTTTATGACAGCGCCAAGGACACATTGCTCAAGACCATCACCGTAGAAGATCGGGAATGGAAAAAAGACAAAGGCTGTGTCACAAAGACAGGCATTGAACTGCCGGATACATACAAAACTTGGAATGTGGCTACATTCAAAGTCAAAGTATATAACAGAGAAAATGAGATTATCAAAGACGAAGTCTACAAAGTAGGACAGGATTATTATAAAGAAGCTTTGGAAATTGACTTCCCCCACTATCAGGAATATTACGGAGAAGGCGGCTATCTGAAGATGTATTTCTCCTTCCAGAAAACAACGGAAGGCCCCACAGAAGACCCCAATGCCACTGGGGAAGGCAGTGCGAAAGTAGGCAGCTTTGGATACGATGCCAAAGTGACTGTGACTTATAACAAAAAGACAAAAGAAATCGTATCTGTTACAAATAACGGAACAGAAGCAGGCGGCAACGATTCTTTCTGGCAGAAAGCGGCGGCGATGTTTGAGAAATTCAAAGGCAAAACAGCAAAAGATATTGATAGCATTGATGCCATTGCAAGTGCTACCGTTTCCAGTGACGCCATCAAAGAAGCAGTGAAAAAAGCCCTTGGGGAAGAAACAGAGGAAACAGGTACAGCGGAAGCAACAGAAACTGCGGAAGGCAGCAAAACTGCGGAAGGCAGCAAAACTGCGGAAGGCAGCAAAACTGTAAGTCCCTTCGGTTATGATGCCAAAGTGTCCGTTGTATTTAATAAAGAGACTGGAGAAATCGTATCTGTCACAGATAACGGCACAGAAGCAGGCGGCAACGATTCTTTCTGGAAAAAAGCGGCGGCAATGTTTGAGAAATTCAAAGGAAAAACCGCAAAGGATATTGACGGCATCGACGCTGTGGCCAGCGCGACCGTTTCCAGCAATGCCATCAAAGAAGCGGTGAAAGAAGCCCTTGCTTCCAAGTCCGGTGAAGTCAGCGAACCGAAAGTAACAGCGGCAGACCTGCGTACCAATTTATTGTTCGCGGCAACAGAAAACGCTCTGCTGAACATTTCCGCACCGGAAGGCGCAGATGTTTTTTATACCACAGACGGCAGCGACCCAAAAGGGGACGATGCCTCTAAAAAAAACTGAACCAGCCGACACTGTCTTTGAATGGGAATGGGAATGATGCCGATAAAACCATTTCCTTGAAGCTGGCTGCACAGAAAGACGGAATGTGGTCAAAAGTTCTGGAAATTCCCCTGACTTTTGTGAAGATTCCCCCTCTGGATACAGGGACAAAAGTATACACAGGGCAGGCGGAGTGCAAGGGTAATGAAGGCAAGCCCTATACCGTAAAGGTGCGCGTGACCACGGTAAATGGCAGGATTGCCCTGCTGGAAGACAACGGCACGGAGATTCCCGGCACCATTGACGAATCTTTCTGGCTGGGCGGTGATGTCATGGGTGCAGAGGGCATGCCGAAAAAACTGAAGGGAAAGACCTTGGAGGAAGTGCTGAAGGCACGCACCACGCCTTCAGATAAGGAGGAAGAAAAGGTGGATGCCATCAGCGGTGCGACCCTGTCCAGCGATGCGGTGAAATATGCGGTTATTGACGCTTTGCGGAGCAAACCGTTGCGGGAAGGAACGGGAGAAATTGCGCCTCCCACTTTCCAGAGCAGCAGACAGGTGGCACCCAATGGAAAAATCAATCACATTTTTGTCACCATGAAAGCGCCGGAAGGGACAGTCATCCACTATACCACAGACGGCAGTGAACCTACGGAGGATAGCCCTACACCATCCCAAGATCCCATTTTCCACGAGGATTTCGGCGCGGATTTGCTGGCCGGAAGTGAGACATATCCTGATGGCAGAGTGATTTTGCTCAAAGCAGCAGCTTTTCAGGATGGAAAACGCTCGGAAACAGTGACAGGCAGATATGTCTTTGCCAATCCAAATCCGAAACATTCCTATGAGCTTGGACAGTTCAGCGGAAAGGCAGAGGGCATTACGGCAAGAGTGGAGTTTGAAAGCCCGAATTTCGACCAGAAATATTATTTGACAAAGATCCGTCTGGACGATGTGAGCGAAAAGACATATGCAGCCTTTTTGCCGGAACTGTTCAGCCAGATTTATCTGAAACAGGGCGTGGAAGGTGTGACACCTATTTCCGGACATGAGGAAGAAAGCCGAAAAGTCATTGCTGCCGTTCAGGCGGCATTGCATGAAGGCTTTGTGGCGGCGGAACCTGTCATTACCATAACCCCAAAACAGGGCAATTACAGCAATGATGACAAAGTGAATGTGGAAATCACATGCGCCACCGAAGAAGCGGAAATCTATTATGTGGTAGATAACAGCAATGACATCACTGGGGGCAGATTGTCGGACTTTGAAAAACATAAAGTTCTTTACGAAAAACCCCTGACACTGACCATAGAAAATCCCCAAGGCGGCACGCTGTATATCCGTGCGGCGGCAAAGACGGGACAAAAGAATTGGTCTCCTACGGCAAGAAAAGATCTGCCATTTGTGAAAGCAGTGGGAAAAGAAGCTTTTGAAGTAAATGGCAGCAAATACGGCACATGGAAAGAAGCCGTCAGTGCCCTTGAGAAAGCCGGCAGCGGTGAGATCATTCTGCGGGATGATGTGGAATTGCAGGAAAAAGACGAATTTCCTTCTGTTTCCTGCACCATCCGTTCCGGGGATGAGCGCAAGTGCAAAATCAAAGGCGGCGTGATGGAAGCAAAGGCTGATATTGCATTCGAAAACGTTGTGTACGATGTCAGACGCATTTACGGCAATGGACATTCCGTTACCATTGGCACAGATGTGGAAACTACTTTCAGTTTCATGAAACGTTCTATTTTTGCGGGGGCTGCTTATGATGCTGAAGAAAAAGAAATTACGGCGAATCCTGTGATTTCCGTAGAAAGCGGTAAATTTGCCCTTTATGGCAGCGGCAGCGGAGGCACAACCCTGAAAGGCAATGTGGAAATCAGAGTCAAAGGCACAGCAGAAGCGGAAGTTGCCGGCGCATATATGAACAGCACCATGGATGGCAAAGTGACGGTTACTGTGGAAGATCAGGCATCTCTTTCTGAATTCCTTGGTGAACAGAACAAAGGCAGCGCAAAAGAATTGGAACTGATTCTGATGGGCAGCCCGAAACTGGATGGACGTACCTTCCGGGGCACTGTCAACGGCACACCCAAAGGCACATTGAATCTGCGGCAGGCATCCCTGTCACCAGAACAAGCAGAGAAATTTAAGGACTTTGCCGAAGTCCTGCAGGCTGACAGCCTGGCGGCAGAAGAAACGCTGACAAAACCGGACGAGGAAACGATCACAATGGAGAAAGAGAAGGAAAAAGCGGCAGAAGAAGCGGCTGCCATTGCAAAAATGATTGCCGAAGCTGTTTCTGATTTTTCCTCACCGGAAGAAAGCGATTTCTTCTGATTCATAAAGAGAAGATGCAATTTTTTGTGGAAAAAGCGCTCAGGGAAGAAATTCCCTGGGCGTTTTTTGAAAATGACGAAGTATAAAACGGAAAAAATCTCCATCTGCGGAAAGAAATCTTATTTTTACATAAATGTGCGTCCTTTGGTTCATAATAACTCTGAACAACCGACCGACGGAGGTTGGACACAGAGGAGGACAAACAACATGAGAGCAACTGGCATTGTCAGAAGAATCGATGATTTGGGAAGAGTAGTCATTCCAAAGGAAATCCGCCGCACACTCAGGATTCGGGAAGGCGACCCTTTGGAAATTTTCACAGATAGAGAAGGCGAAATCATTTTGAAGAAATATTCTCCCATTGGGGAATTGTCTGCGTTTGCGAGACAATATGCAGAGAGTCTTGCCCATGTATCGGGATGCCTTGCTTTTATCTGTGATATGGATCAGGTGATTGCTGCAGCCGGATCAGGGAAAAAAGAAGTGGAGGAGCAGTATATCAGTAAACCATTGGAAAAGGTGTTGGAGGCAAGAAGAGCACAATGCGCTTCTTCAGATGATAAAAAATATGTGAAAGTCTTAGCAGAGCAGGAAGAAAATTATTCCTGGGAGATTATTCAACCGATTCTTTGTGAGGGGGATGTGATTGGAGGAGTCGTTCTGCTTTTAAAAGAAGGAAAAAAGAAGTTTTCACAGACAGAAGAAAGACTTGCAACCTGTGCCGCAGATTTTTTGGGACGTCAAATGGAATCTTAATGGCATAAAAAAGGGGCAACTCTCATACCTTGTGATAGACAAGGAGGGAGTTTACATGGAGAGACAGGAAAAACGGGAAACAAGAATAGTATGGATGTTAAAGTCGCTGCTATTTTCTTATGTAGTAACAGGTATGTTGCTGGCGCTTCTTACGGTGCTGCTCTATAAGTTTGAACTGGATGAACAATTAGTGTCTGCAGCAATTGTCGCAATCTATGTACTGGCGACTATGGCAGGAGGACTGGTGATAGGAAAGCTTGTCAAAGTCCGAAGGTTCTTATGGGGGCTTGGTCTGGGTGCGGCATATTTTGCTTTGCTGATGCTGATTACACTTGGCGTCTACCATACGCTGAACGGGAATGCGGCAAATATGATAACTGCGTTC
>ERZ894232.1334-NODE-1334-length-24033-cov-15.111477_pt1 | contig 24033 bp, 19 predicted proteins | sample MGYA00380296_ERZ894232 | MGnify/ENA primary metagenome ERZ894232 (study PRJEB32331, sample SAMN06328433) | human gut metagenome | biome: human gut microbiome; feature: stool | host: Homo sapiens | collected 2014-08-14 ... | reverse complement strand
AGCGGTTTGTGAAGCTGACGGCGGCGCTGGAACAGGAGCAGGAATCCAACCAGAAGCGTCTGCATGACCTGACGATGATGCAGAGCCGGGCTGATGCCCAGGAAAGCGAAGTCCGTACCTTTATCAAGGAAATCCGGCGCTATGCCACCATTGAGGAACTGGACGAGGCGGTGCTGAACCGGCTCATCAGCCGGATTCTGATTGGCGAGGTCAAAAAGGTGGACGGCCAAAAGGTGCAGGAAGTCAGAATCGTTTATAACTTTGTCGGGGAAATCCCGGAGATTGCAGCATAAGATAGCGAAGCCCTCCCCAATGTTGGGGAGGGCTATTTTTAATGCTCGAAATTTTCTTTGACGAATTCTTTTAGCGCCATCATTTTTTGCTCAATGGCCGCAATCGTTTTCCGATACTCCGCCTCATCCTTTCCAGACGGATCGTCAAGCCCCCAGTTTTCCCTATATTTGCAGGGAAGATAGGGGCAATTTACATTACAACCCATAGTCACAACGATGTCAATCGGTGGAAGTTCAGTCAAGAGCTTGCTGTATTGCGTCTGCTCCATGTCGATGCCGTATAACTGTTTCATCAGCCGCACGGCATCTTGGTTGATTTGTGGTACCGTTTGTGTTCCTGCGGAGTAACTCTCAAAGACATCAGAGGCCAAATACTTTCCGAGTGCCTCTGCAATCTGGCTCCGACAGGAGTTGTGAACACAGATAAAGGCCACTTTTGGCTTTTGGCTCATACGCTTACCCTCTGATCTTCTGAATGAGGGCTTTGGCCTCGTCCTTTTTCAAAACCTTACCATAAGATACCACTTTACCATCTACCACCAGGGCAGGGGTGGTCATCACGCCATAGGCGGCGATTTGAGCAAAATCGGTCACATGGTCGATGGTTGAATCCATGCCCAGTTCCTCAAGTGCCTTTCTGGTAGCATCCTCTAACGCATGGCATTTTGCACATCCAGAACCCAACACTTTAACACCAGCTGACTTTTTTGCGGTTTCGGCCTGGGCCATAGCTTCCGGTGTACAACTGCTCCCGCAGCAGCAGCTTTTTTCTTCTTTCTTTTTACCAAACAGTCCCATTGTAAATTACCTCCTAAATCACATTAAAATAAATTGAAATACATTGAACAGATAACCAACAATAATAATTCCTATCGCACAAACACCAATAAACAATGCCAACAGTTTCGGTTTTACCGCCTTGCGGAGCATGATAAGTGACGGCAGGGACAGGGTTGTGACGGCCATCATGAAGGACAGAACTGTGCCAAGCTGCGCTCCTTTGGAGAGCAGCGCCTCCGCAACCGGAATTGTGCCAAAAATGTCTGCATACATGGGGATGCCTACAATCGTGGCGAGAATAACGCCAAAGGGATTATTGCTGCCAAGAACGGTTTCCACCCAGCTCTCTGGTATCCAGTTGTGGATCAACGCACCAATGCCGACACCCACCAGAATGTAAGGGAATACCTTCTTGAAGGTATCCAGCATCTGTTCCTTCGCATAAATCAGTCGTTCCCGTATCGTCAGATCAGGAGACTCAATGTCCACACTGCCAGCAGAAAGAACAAAGCTCTCAATGTGCTTTTCCATGTGCAGTTTCTCAATGATTGTACCGCCGATGACAGCAATGACAAGCCCCAACAACACATAGATGATGGCTACTTTTGCGCCAAAAATGCTGATGAGCAGGACAAGACTTCCCAGATCAACCATCGGAGACGAGATCAAAAAGGAGAATGTCACACCCAGCGGCAGGCCCGCACTCGTAAAGCCGATGAACAACGGGATAGATGAGCAGGAGCAGAATGGTGTCACTGTTCCCAGCAGAGCAGAGATAATGTTCGCCCAAACTCCGTGAAATCTACCCAAGATACGTTTACTCCGCTCCGGCGGGAAGTAGCTTTGGATATAAGAGATCGCAAAAATCAGCACACAAAGCAATACAGTGATCTTTAAGACATCATAGATGAAAAACTGTATGCTGCCGCCGATCTGTCCGGTAACATCCAGGCCAAGGGCCGACAACCCCATGCCGATCAGTGCATTGAGCCATTGCATCCCAAGCACCTGATCCTGAATAAAGTCCCATACACCCATACAAAAACCTCACTTTCCATTTTATACATTACATATCAAAATATTTTGATGTGTATTGCCAAAAGAAAAGCCATCCGCTATTTAGATGGCGTATTCTATCCACACCGATGGCAAGCTATCGCTTGTTCCGTATCCGGCGTTGTCAGTTCCTTTAGCAGTTCTATCGCATATTCTCTGCCGGAATCGCTCAATTGGTAATGCGTCCACTTTCCCTCTTGCCGGCTGGTAACAATGCCGGAATCACAGAGAATTTTCATGTGATAGGAAAGACCAGATTGCGTTAAATCCAGAGGTTCTTGTAAAACACAGGCGCACTTTTCTCCGCCTCTTAGCTGCTCCAGAATTGCAAGCCGTTTGGGATCGCACAAAGCCTTAAACACTTTTGCCTGCTTTTGATACTTTGTTTCCACGATCTCACCTCACATCAAATTATTTTGATGTATCAAGTATATGCACCAAAATGAGAAATGTCAACCCCTGTTACGATAAAATTTTTCTAATTCTTGAATTCATCACTTGACATTGTGGCAAAGAGGGCAGGAAGGTCACCGACGGGAATATGCGCAGAGCCGCAAAAGCAAAGACGGCATACCCCATCAGAAAGGAGCTTACGTTCTGAACTGTGAACAACTTGAGCAGAGTGAACCCGGTATCGCGCGTCGCGTCGCCGCTGTGGTCGCTTCCCGCGCCCGCGTCGCCACCGCCAAGATCGGACAGATCGGCGTCCATGTGTCCCGTGTCCAGACCGATCACCAGAGGGAGAAGGACGCCGACAAGACCGACTGCGAAGACAATACCCAGAAAAATGTTCATGGACATGCGTACCTCCTTCCCATTCGGCACGCGTGACGTTTTCATCACGCTTTTTTGGAATGGAAATAGACGCCCCCGATGATAGGTCGTTTTATACGCACCGGCAAGCCGAGGCTCTGCCCGAGGCCTCTCCATCGGAAACTGAGGACTTGCGCGCCCGGCTGTTTTAAGCCAACGTCCGTGCGGGAGGATATATGCCCAAGATTCTTGTTCTCGGAGTCGGTAATCTGTTGCTGACGGACGACGGCGTGGGGGTGCACGCCGTGTGGGAGCTTTTGCGCGACTCCTGGCCGGACGATGTGACCTTGCTGGATGGCGGAACTTTTACCCATGACGTATTCTATCTGTTCAAGGGGTACGACAAGTTGCTCGTGTTGGATATTGTTCACGCCGGAGGCAAACCGGGCAGCCTGTACCGCCTGACGGAGGAACAACTTGTTCACAAGGAAAGCCGCCGTCTGTCCATTCACGACATCGATCTGCTCGATTCCCTGCGTATGGCCGAACAGTTGCATGGTTCCAGACCTGAAATGGTCATCGTGGGTATGGAGCCTGCCGACTATACCTCGTGGAACATGGAGCTTTCATCCGCTGCGCGGGCTGCCTTTCCGGAGTTTGTGGAGTTGGCTCGGCGGGAAATCCGACTCATGCGCGGTGAGGAATAAGCGGCGCCGGCCGTCGTTCTTGACGGAACGATTACTCTCTTTTTAAAATTTGCTTCTTTTTTGAACAAATAAGATTGAGGCAAGACACCCATGCCGATAAAAATTCCTGCCGAGCTTCCCGCTTATCGAGCGCTTGACGGTGAAAATATTTTCGTGATGACCGACGAACGCGCGGAGCGGCAGGACATCCGGCCGCTCGAAATCGTAATCGTCAACCTTATGCCCACCAAAATTTCCACGGAGACGCAGCTTTTACGCTTGTTGGGCAATTCTCCCCTGCAGGTCAATATTACCCTGCTGCGTACCGCCGAGCATGTGTCGGCTCATACTCCGGCGCAACATCTGGAGCGTTTCTATCAGACTTTTGAGGAGATCCGCGACCGCTCCTTCGACGGCATGGTGGTGACCGGCGCGCCTGTGGAACATCTGCCCTTCGAGAACGTGGATTACTGGGGCGAGCTGTTGCGCATCATGGAATACACACGGCGGCATGTGTACAGTACGTTGTATATCTGCTGGGCGGCGCAGGCGGCTCTGTACCATTTCTATGGCGTGCCCAAACACGAGCTTCCGAGCAAATTGTCAGGCATTTTCGAACACCGCGTGCTTTATCCCTCCTGCCGACTGTTTCGAGGCTTTGACGACGTGTTTCGTGCGCCCCATTCCCGGCATACCCAAGTGCTCGCCCGGGATGTGGCTGCCGCGTCAGGGCTGACTATTCTGGCTGAGTCGGATGAGGCGGGGGTGACCTTGGTGGAGTCCGAGGATCACAGTCAGGTGTTCATGACGGGGCATCTGGAATACGATCGCGATACTCTGGACGGGGAATACCGACGGGATCGAGACAAGGGTTTGAACCCCGACGTGCCCGTCCATTACTATCCCGGTGACGACCCGTCACGGACGCCGCCCATGACCTGGCGCGCTCACGCCCACCTTTTTTACAGCAACTGGTTGAACTACTACGTTTATCAGGAAACGCCATACCGCCTGCAAAATCTGGATCGGGACGCCGACGGGCGCATGGTCTGAAAAAATTGTCGGTTTTGTCCGGCGACATGGATTCTCCTCCAAGGAGCGCAGCATGAATCAGCATCGTGAAACCCTGGCCGTCCACGGCGGCCAGGTTCCCGACCCGGCTTCCCAGGCCCGCGGCGTTCCCGTGCACCGCACCACGGCCTATCAGTTCCGCGACGCGGCCCATGCGGCCCGATTGTTCGGTTTGGAAGAGCCTGGGTATATGTACACCCGTTTGGGCAACCCCACCCAGACCATACTGGAAGAGCGCATGACCTTGCTGGAGGGAGGGACGGGGGCGGTGGCCTTTGCCTCCGGCACGGCAGCCGTTTTTTCCGCCCTGATCAATGTGGCGGGAGCGGGCGACGAAATCGTGGCCGCGAACAATTTGTACGGCGGCACCTACACTATGCTGGATGCCATCCTGCCACAGTTCGGCATCATCACTCATTTCACAGGGATCAATGATTTTGAAGCGATGCGCGCGGCCATCAATGAGCGCACGCGCGCTGTATACGTGGAGGCCATCGGCAACCCTGGTCTGGATGTGGCCGATCTGAAACGGACGGCGGACTTGGCCCATGAGCACGGCCTCCCCCTGCTGGTGGACGCCACTTTCGCCACGCCTTTTCTGCTGCGCCCGTTGGAGCACGGGGCGGATGTGGTCATCCATTCCCTGAGCAAATGGATAGGCGGCCACGGCACGGCCATCGGCGGCATAGTGGTGTCGGGAGGTCGCTTCCCGTGGGGCGGAGGCCGCTTTGAACTGTATGACAAGCCCGATGCCGGATATCATGGCTTGCGTTGGGGGCATGATTTGCCTCCGGAGGCCGATCCTTTTCTACAGCGTCTGCGCACCGTGCCCTTGCGCAATCTGGGAGCCTGCCTGGCGCCCGACAATGCCTGGATGTTTTTGCAGGGCTTGGAAACGCTGCACCTGCGTATGGAACGCCATTGCGAAAACGCGCTGGCCGTGGCCCGCTTTTTGAGGGGACATCCTGCCGTGGATTGGGTGCGTTACCCCGCACTGGAAGGTGACCCCTCTTTTGAATTGGCCCTCCGCTATCTGACGCGAGGGGCGGGCGGAATGGTGGTATTCGGCGTCAAAGGCGGCAAAGCGGCAGGGCAACGGTTTGTGGACGGATTGCGGCTTTTTTCGCACCTGGCCAATGTGGGTGACGCCAAAAGCCTGGTGATCCATCCGGGCAGCACCACCCATTCCCAATTAAGCGAGGAACAACAACGCGCGGCCGGGTTGCGCCCCGAACTGGTGCGGCTGTCCGTCGGCATTGAGCATAAAGATGATATTATTGCCGACTTGGAGCAAGCATTGCGAAACATTTAGAGCAGTTTGTTTGAACTGTTCGCCGCCTCTATCACATCATCCACGGTAAGCCAGTGTTTATCCTGCAATGTTGCCGGATAATGCTCGATATGAGTGGGTAATTCTTCCATTTGAAATTTAACTTTCTTGATAGGCGCGCTCAATCAAGGGTTTGGCTTTGGTCAAATCGTCCATGCTATGCAGGGAAAGTTCCAGCTCGCCTGTTCCCCAGTGGCCTTTATTTCGTACATCGCGGCTGAAATTCTTTTCCAGCGTCATACTATCCGGGTCAAGATGAAGCCAGAGCTTGAACCAGCCGTGCATAGGGCGGAGACAGACAAAGTTTTTCAGGCGAGTAAAGGCAACATAGAGCTTTAATTCTTTGATATTGATGTCATCGCCCAGGGAAAAGATGAAGTTGCACAGTTCATCGTACAGAATGCGCTGCTCCTCGGGCATGGCAGCAAGCTGGTCTGCTACGCTGCTTCCGCTTTCAAGAGGAGATTCTGGGGCGGCAGGAACGGGTGCGGGGGCAGTTTCCTGGAGATGTTTGCCCTGGATACTGGTGGAAGGTGTGGTTCGCACCGGATTTATCCATTCCAGCATCAGCAGATCATCGCCAAAGTAGGTATAGCGGATCAATTCAATATTGCGCCCAATCTGCGCGACGGCGTGTTCATCAAATTTGGTAAAGTCTCCGGCAATGCACAGTACGCGCGTGCCGCTCCATTCTATGGCATCGGCAATTTCCTTGCCGAAGCGTTCCAGAACCAGCAATTTGAATTCCGCCCGATGGTCAAGCAGCCAATCCAGATAGTAAAGCCCTTGATTGATGACATTTTCATTTTTCTGGCGTTTATATTCCAGAATGACCGGGCAATTATTTTCATCCAGACCCAGAGAATCTATGCGGCCGCCATGATTTTTGCCCGTGCTGTATTCACTGGCAACAAAGCGTATGGCAAGAAAACACTCCATATGCTTCTGCATAAGGTTGTGCAATTCTTTTTCAAGCGAAGCGGTGTGGCTTGGCAAAGGATTTGCTTTATCCGCTGAAAACTGAAACAGTTTAATGTCGTTCATGAAATATCCTGCCTTGGTTTCAGGTTTTGACTGCCGGGTATATGCTTCGCAGGTTCATTATGTACACCTGCTGTTTTAATCAGCAATATGCGTCCCCAACTCCCCACGAAACGCCTTGGCCAGAATGGCCTTTTTCATCAGATCGATCTGATGCAGCACGGTTTCAGCGGCTTCCTTGGCCTGTTGTTCATTGGCAAGGAGGCTGTCGAGGATGCGGACAATTTCTCTCTGCTCAGAAAGGCAGGGAACATGGATAGGCAGAGATGACATTCTCGATTTATTGATAATAGGCAAGGTGGTTGCAGAAGAATTTTCAATAAGTATTCTTTTAAATTCACTAGTTATACAATAGTAATATACAAACAGATCATCCATAAAATCGTATGGGCAAATGGTATTAATTTGCTGGTTTGTCACTGCATTACACTGTAAAAAACCACATTTTCCAATTGTAGCACCGATACAACATACGCAGGTACTGCCAGACCTTACAGGGCGTGAAATTTTCACTCCCATATCACTGAGGTATTCTGACGCGTGGTTGACAAATCTTCCTGCATTTAAGTCCGTTGGTTTTACAAAAGCAATAGATTTTCCATAATACTCAGGGTGTTTTGTACTAGGAGTTGATCCCGTCACAATACTCCCTATGTCAGCCAGTTTTTTTTCTTTCCAATCAAGCGTGATGCCCTTTTTCTCCCTCCATTTCGCTGTCAATTCCCCCGTAAACGCCTTGTGCAGGATAGCTGCCTTGCGAATCTCAAAGCCGTCAAGCACGGCTTCGACTTTTGCCTTGGCTTCATCCAGCTTGGCAAAGAAAGATTCAATGCGATCAACGATGCGTTGTTGTTCGTCAAAAGATGGAAGCGGTATTGGATAAAGTCGTACATATTTGGGTTGAGCTCTCATAAGTGAGCCGCCGACACCAGAGACATTTGAAAGCATATATTCACGAAAATATTTAGACTTCATACAGTACATTATATATTTTGATACTATATTTCTATTTCTGAAGATTATCCATTCAGATGAAGCTATAAGTTTATTATTTGTGTAACCTGTTACTATCCATACACGATTAATACGAGGATTTATCTTACACAATAATACATCACCAGGTTCAACAGATTGTTTTGATGAACCAATTTTTTTTCCTACAATGATTTCTGGGTAGTTGACGGAGCTACTTGGAACGCTATAAAGTTCAAAAGTACTTCCTTGAAAAAATTCAGGATTAACAGTTTCGCCAACATAACAATTATAATCCCCCAATCTCACCCACTTCCACCCTTCCGGCAGGGGATACGGCTGTTCCTCCACGGGAATCTCGACCACGTTATCCGGCGTCAGCAAAGCGCCTTGCGCTCTGGCAGCGTTCTTGCGGGGGTGGGCCATCAATCCGCCTCCCTGTTGGTCAGGGTTTGCAACTCCCGCACCACGCTTTTCATAAGGTCCACAGCCTCTTCCAGCTGGGCGATGCATTCCTCGCCGCTGTCGATGGGGTCGGGCAGGTCGTCATATTCCAGCAGGGAGTCATCCCGGATGAGGCCGAGGTCAAGGCTGTCCGCCCTGGCCTGTATCTCTTCGCGGGTGAAGACACTCCAGCGTTCGTCCCGCACCGCGCGGCGGTCTTTGGCCTCATAGGCGGTCTCAAAGTTTGCGAAGTGCTCTTCCCTGAGCGGGGTGGTTTTGCCGAAGGAAGGCATGTTGGTGCGCAGGTCGTAAAACCACACCTCTTTGGTATTGCCCTTGTCGCTCTGGCCTCGCGCGAAAAACAGCACGTTGGTTTTCACGCCCTGGGCGTAGAAAATGCCCGTGGGCAGGCGCAACACCGTATGCAGGTCGCATTTGTCCATGAAATCGGCGCGGATGCGGCCGCCATCGCCGTCGGCAAAAAGGACGTTATCCGGCAGCACCACGGCGGCCCGGCCGCCACGCTTGAGACTGCGGTAAATATGCTGCAAGAAATTCAACTGCTTGTTGCTGGTGGCAAAGGCAAAATCGTCACGGGTGGCCCGTTCTCCGCCTTTCTTGGTACCAAAGGGCGGATTGGTGAGTACCAGGTCATAACCTTTCAGAGCTTTGCCAGCGGTGGAGAGCGTGTCGGCAAGCAGGATTTCCCCTTCAATGCCGTGCAGCATGGCGTTCATCAGGGCCAGGCGATGCGTATCGTGCACCAGCTCGCAGCCGGTAAAGGCTTTCTGTTTCTGAAAGATAGCCTGCTCCTCGTCCAGATCAAAATACTCGTCGGTCTGATCCTTCAGGTAACGATCGGCGGCAATCATGAAACCAAAGGTGCCGCAGGCCGGATCGTTGCACAGTTCTCCGACCTGGGGCTTCATGAGACGAACCATCACATCAATGAGCACGCGCGGCGTGAAATACTGGCCTGCGCCGGATTTCTTCTCATTGGCATTTTTTTCCAGCAGACCTTCATACAGGTTGCCCAGGCCCTCTTCCCGCGCGGAATACCAGTCCAGGGCATTGATGCTGGAAATAATCTTTTCCAGATTTTTGGGTTCGTCGATGTTAGATGCCGCGCCCTGATATATCTCCCGCACCCGACCCGTGCCGTTTTCACTCAGTTCGGCCAGCACCTGTTTGTAAACGTGTTTCAGTTCAATGCCGCTTTTGGCAGCCAGCACGTCCCAGCGGCAGGCTTCGGGAATGGCGGCTTCCGTGCCGGTTTCCCTGGCCATTTTCAGGAACAGGATATAGGTCAGCTCGGTCACATACTGGTGGTAGGTGATGCCGTCATCCCGCAGGACATTGCAGAGGTTCCACAGTTTGGCGACAATTTCCCGTGTGGTCATGCGGCAAGGCCCCCGTCGTCATACAGATAGGTGTTCAATTCAGTCACAATGCTTTCCAGCTGATTATTGAACAGTTTGTTCAGCGCGGCAAAGCCGCCCTTCTCCCGGAAGATGACGCTTTCGTCAAAGGTATGGACTGACAGTACGGACTCGTTGAGCAGGTATTTTTCCATGCGGTCGATCCATTTTTCCTCGGCCCTGGAAAAGTTGTGCGCCTGCTTCAGCAGGGCCACGGCGCGGCGGATGCGCTCCTCGTGCCCCAGAAGTTCGGCGTTGATGCCGTAACGGCGGATAAAACTGATGATGTCGGCGGCAATATCCTTATTGCTCATCTGGGAAAGGGCGGAATTGAGCTGGCGGACGGTAAAGCCTTCTCGTCCCAGAGCCAGACGCAGACTCTTGAGGCTTGCGCGACTGAGGTCGGCCGGGCGCGTGCAGATGATGTTCAGGGCCGCTATCTCGTCGCGTTGTTCCCGCACAAAGCGGGCAAAGGATTCCAGATAGTCGCCGGGGCGAAGATTATCCTTGCCGTACCCCCGCGTATGACCGGTGAGCGCATCCGGCGTGTCGGAAAGAACGATGGCGCGGCGGCCTCCATGCCCTTCACTCTGGATGAACTCAAACAGGTCGCGTTTGGACAGTAACAGTTTTTTTGCCTCACGCGGGCTCAAATCCTGCACGCGCTCGATGAAAGCATCGGGCGTGTCATCGGTCATATCGGCAAAGTGCTGCCTGAGTTCCTCCGTCATGGAACGCTTGCGGCGTTGCAGTTTGGCAATAATCTGGTTGATCTGGTTCAGGATACGCGCAGGCTCCTCCATTGCCTCCAGCCCGTCCAGAAGTTGGGAAAAAGTGGCCGCCGGGTTGCTGACCACAGGCTTCATGGAAGTGAGCGGCTCAAGGACCGAGTACAGCCCCACAGCGTCATATACTTCAAAATGGTCTTTCCCGATGTCCGGACAGAGCCTGGTGGCGCGACCCAGCATCTGTTCAAACAGAATACGGGATTTTACCCGGCGCAGGAAAACGAGGCGGGTGATTTCGGGCACGTCAATGCCGGTGGTGAGCAGATCCACCGTCACCACAATGCTGGGGAGGCTTTCATTCTTGAAACGACGTATGGCCTCATCAATGTTCTTGCGGTTACCGATGCTGCCGGTGATTTTCATGACGGCATCCGTATCCACCAGTTCCTCGGCATAAATCTCCTTGAGGATGCGGACGATCATATCCGCGTGATGGTCATTGACGGCATAAATGAGAGTTTTGCCGGAGGAAGCATCCTCGGGATCAATGTCTTTGGCTATTTCCCGCAGAATCTCGCGATTGAAATTTTCATTGATAACGGTCTTGTTGAAGTTGTCCACATCAAAATCAAGCTCGTCTTCCAACTGCTCGCTGTTGGTGACTTCGCCGGTAACGGGATCATAGAGGGCCACGGTATCGCCGGGTTTGTAGTGGATGCCCTGCTCGCTGAGAATGGTGCGGAGCTGGTGCGGCGGGTCCTGATCCACCAGGAATCCGTCAATAACCGCCTCCCGGTAGAAGTAGGTGAATACGGGAGGCCCGAAAATTTCCGTGGTGTGGAGCGCGGGCGTGGCCGTCAGAGCGATTTTGACCGCCTGAAAATAGTCAATAACCTCCCGGTATTTGCTCTGGTAGTCGCGCTGGTCGCGGTACAACTGCTCGTCGTCGGTCATTTCCCGGTCAAGGATATAGCCTCGGTGGGCTTCATCCACAATAATCAGATCATAGTCGGTGACCGAGGGCATGGATTCGCTGCCTTCGCTGTACAGAATACGTTTGACCATGCCCTGCACAGTGGCGACGTGGACGCGGGTTTCCCTGTCGATTCCCTTATCCGTCAGCCCGTTGACGGCGTAGATTTTATCCAGGGGGTGCAGTTCTTCCAGCTTCACATCCTTGAATACGTCAAGCGCCTGCGTACCCAGGGCATTACGATCCACAAGGAACAGGATGCGGCGGAAGCGTTCGCTTTTCAAAAAGCGGTACATCATGCCCAGCACGGTCCGGGTTTTGCCCGTCCCCGTTGCCATAGCCAGCAGAACCGTTTGCGCGCCGTTCCTCACGGCCCGCTCGGCCGCCTCGACGGCGCGGAGCTGATACTCCCGCAGATTGAGGCCGTTTTTATCGGTAAGAAAGTCGGCGGACATGGTTTCAAGGCGCTGGTTGCCTCGGGAAATATCGCGCTCCAGAAGCTCTTCCAGACCGGTAGGACTCATCCAGCCGTGCAGGGCCTGCGGTGCGTTGGAAGCATTGCGCACATCCTGAAACCAGATGCCGGATTTTTCCTCGTATTGCCTGATGTAGGGCCTGCCGTTGGCGGCAAAGAGAAAGGGCACGCGGAAACCGCGCCATTCGCCTATGGTGTGGGCATGATGCTCCTTGCGGATATGGCGGGCGTAGTCCTTGCACTGATGGTCGAGCACAGCGGGAATGTCCTTGTGCACGGCCTTGGCCTCAATGATGCCCACCAGCCGCGTGCCAGCAAACAGGGCGTAGTCGGCAAAGCCCCTGTTGCCTACAGAGGAATCCGTGGGCCATTCGGCTATAGCCAGATTCCGCCCGGCTTGCGGTCGTATGCCGAGGGAATGGCGCAGGGTTTCGGAATCCGCCTCCCAACCCACTTTTCTGAGTTGTTCGTCAATGAGATACCGGGTTTCAGCCTCAGACACACGGCGTTTGCCCGCGGCAACGGCGGCGCGTTTGCGGCGGATGTCTTCCGGCACGGCGGATGCCTGCGCGGCGCGGGAAACCGCCTGATCCGCCAGCGCGTTTTCCTGTCCGGCTTCCACTTTTGATTCGGATGGAGACGGCCCGGAGCTTTCGGCGTCATGAGGCGCCACAAAGTCCTGTTGCTGGTAGGATTCATCGCCGTAGGTCTGAAAAAACCACCCGCACAGACTGTGCGTGATCTGCAAAAAGAACAGTATCTTTTCTTCGGGCAGATTCAGCCCTTCATGGGCGGCCTTGTTCCGAGCCCGGCGGACCAGATGGAAGGCGGCGGCAACATCCGAGGGAAGCGCCTCGCGCCGCTGGAGAATGTTGATACGCTCCACCGCATCACAACGTTCGGGTAAGGTAATGTCGTCCTGAGCAATCATGACCCGGATCATGCCTTCGCACAGCAGCCCCGCCTTCATCAGGCAGGACTGCGGATCCGAACGCAGATAGTGTTCGGCCTGCATGCCGAGTTCCGCCAGCTCCGGGAATTTTTCGCACAGAAACGCAAAGTTGGACGCCATGCTCTATCTCCGAAAACAGTATCGCCTATCTTACAATCTAATTGCAACCTCGCTGCCAGGAAAATTTTGGGTACGTATGCCTTCCTTTTCCGGCGCATGGGGTTTTATCCAATAGAAAAACTATTCTTATATTATATCCTATCCGGCAAAAAGGCAAAATCATGCGCTGCCCTGGTTCAGTTCTGCCCGAACCAATCCGGTTTAGGCGTGCTTGCCGGCGGACTGCCCATTGAGTGTGGACAAATCCGGCATAGCGCACGGTTACACATGAGGACAAACGGCTTTATATAGAAGTGGCGGGCAGTTCTCCCTTCGCTAGAGTATCTTCTTGGTGATGAGCGAGTACCGGTTGAAAACAGCGTCTTCTGAGGCGGTAGTCACAACGGCGCACAAGGCTGCAAATGTTTTGCTCTTGCCTCGGAAGGTGTAAAAGAAGTAGCTATCGCATGCTTGTTATAAGCCATCGCCGGATTCAAACCGCGTTTCATAACATCCTGTATCATTCAGGTTACGATAACCCTCCGACACCAGAAAATTTTTGCATCTTGCCGAGTACTTGTTTTGATGGGCGAAAAGAGAAGGCCGAAATCACGTTTAGTGATTTCGGCCCTTGGGCTTTCTTGAATTTTTTTGTTGGTGCCGAAGGGGAGAGGTAGTCCTTCGGACCCACTCTCTGGCTAACTACATAAAACACCAGGTAAATTTTTTACTGCGGTGCCGCTTTGGACCCCTTGCCCGGTATAATGATGGCTTCATGCTGCGGGGCTTGAGTTTTCGCGGCGTTTTACGCTGTGGCCTGACCAGAGTGTTTAAAAGCCGGTTCGAGCTTTTGCCTGTCATTCCCTGAGCATGCTCTCGGAGGTAAAGGCTGTTCAATTACAGGCTGTCGGTAAGATCTTTGTCTGCCGACAGCCTGTAGTTTTTATTTGCGGAAAGCTATTATAGATTATTTTTGCCGTCCTGTTGGCCCGCGCCGCTGTAATGGTATACCTGCGCTCCTGATGCTGTGTTAGCAAAATTTCCGGATATTTAATTCATAAGCAGCCATTGCTGGCTTCTGGACAATTCCAATGTATATGGGGTAGCCTCGTCCAGGGTTCATAACTAATAGGAACGCTGGCCTGGCTGGGAAGAAACTCTGTTACCATGCATGCATTTGAGGCATGGGCTCCGGCTGGCAACAACACAAATAATAACTCCAGTCCCGTGAGGTTACCTGTTCAGCGTGGAACATCCCGGAACACGCCTGCCCTTCCCAGGGAGACAGGCAATAATGTTGGCATCAGCGTGGGGGTATCTTCTCCGTATACTGTCTGATGTCAACAATGTTATCATTTTCATTATAGGCCTTCACTCCTGTACCCTGCTAGAAAAGTATGGGGTGTGAAGGATATGGCATATCCGTAATGCCTTATGTTTTGCCTGGTACGATAATTGTATCTCGCAAAACGTGCAGATCACGCTGGTCACTCGTCCAAATAGTCAAAAACCGGACTGTGTACAATATACAGGCCAGCGTCGAGGTCCGGAACGAGCGGAACCATGGGCGAACTGCTCAACGAGGTTCATCAGTAACAGGCCGATATTAGGGTGGGCAAGAATGCCAGACAGGCGATGAGCTATATCTTACCATAGAAGATGGCGCATGATACATCAGGGCAGACACAACAGTTTCAAAACATAAAGGAATTTTTGATGAACGAACTAAAGAACATTCCCGCCCTGCCGGAAGGTATGGCCGAACTTCTGGAGCAAATTCCTGTTCCCCCCCTGCCTCTGGAAGCCATTGACACGCTGGAGAGAACGGATATCTGCTTTTTTGCCACAGATAGGCGCGAGCTTTCTCCCACGCGAACTTATGCTGCGGATCTGGCAAGGTATTTTGAGGATTCCTCCAACCCATTCGCCAAGTTTTCGGGAAGGCTGCGCTATCTGGGCTGCGGTTTGCGCGGTCACGGTCTGCAGGGCACTGTCTTTGAATACCTGCTGGATGCCGGGTCGTTGCGTCTTGGTCTTTCTCTCCCCTGGGATAGAGCCTACGGTGATCCTGAGGAGGAAAGAGCTTTACTGGAATCCGGCTTTAAGCTGATGGAAGTCTGTCAGCTCCACCTGCCGGAAAGTGGCCTGTTGACGGTTTTTCTGGAGCAGACAGCCTGTACCTGGAGCTTTGCGGAAGGGGCAGAAGAAACACAGCAAGGCGATAGCGTGAGCGGACTGCTGGATTTTCTTCAAAGCAGGGAACAGAACGTCCATCCCATGCACTGGATACAGATTTAATCAGGAGAAGTCCTATGAGTCAGATATCTTCCCTGCCGAATTCCGGCGTCACGGACAGTCCCCTGATTACGCCGGGTACGGCGTCAACGTCCTCTTCTGTCAAGCCCGACGCTGCTCCCCAAAGTTCCGGGCCGGATGCCGGACAGCCAGCCCCGACTACACTGCATAATTTGCAAAATGCTGGTGCGCGCATGCAGGAGATGGCGCGCGTAGCCGTGGATAGGGCCGGTGGCCTGCCCTGCCTGGAAGGAAATACCCTGGACAGAATCAAGAGCCAGATACCGCGCCCCGGTATTTTTTCGGGGCGCGCCAGTTATAATGCCATGACCCATGCTGCGGAAGACTGTGACGCAGCTGCCAGGGCTCTGTCCAGGGTTCCAGTCGGTGAGTTCTCCCAGAACCCCATTTCCGACGAAGCCTTTGATGCGCTGCAAAATTTTGTCAAAGCGCAGAACGCTTTTAGCGCCAGCATCGACACCTTCGTCAAAGAGACCGGCAAGTCTTCTCCTGGTTTGGAATCCCTGCACCAGGCCGCGCAGTTTCGGGCGGCCGAAGCCCTGAACTTCGCTGCATCCATGCAGGCAGGGATTGGCGCTCCGGACAGGACCGTGACGGAGGGCATACGGCAGATGTCTCCAGAGATGCATGGCGGTGTGCATATTTTGAATAATCTCAGAGATGAAGCCGCAGCTCTCTTTGATCGCATTGATTCCCTGCAGGCCAAACAAGGGCAGATGCCTGTGGAGAGTTTCAGGCAAGAGATCGCCGATTTGCGTAAAGATATGGACGCGTTAAAAGGTAAATTGTCCACGCAGCGTCAGAAAGCAAAGTTTACGGCTGACGATGGCGTCTTTGGCGCGCTTGATGGGATGATTTCTCGTGCGGGGCAAAGGCTGGATAATCTTGCGAAGCTTAATCCCCAGGCCGGTGTTTATGCTGCGGTGAACGCCGCGCTTCCCCGGATCAGCGATAAAGTTTATCAATCCGTGGCGGAGCACATCCCTTATGGGAAGCGCGAAACCCTGGCCACTGCCGTTAATAACTATAACGCTACAGTGAAGAGGTTGCTGGACGGAGTTGAAAATGGAACCATCAGTAGGCAGGACTTAGAACAGGGGATGCGGGATGCGGCGGATGCCCTTGATTGCAGTGCTACTGACGATGCCATAGCTCTTTTCTGCGACATGCAGAGTAACAAGCTTCCTATCCCGCCGGCTCTGGAACACTTTGTTCTGCGAACTCCGGCCGCCGTTCCTCAAAATAAGTTCACTGGAGAGATAAACGAAGTCTGCGGGATGCTGGACGCCGTTCGACTCAACAATCACGCCCGGGTTGAGTATATTACGGCGGCTTATGAGCATAATCTTGACTTGCAGACTGTTGTGGAAGCATCTCTGCGCGGCATACCTCTGGATCAGCTTGAACTTGAGGCCGGTGACGGCGTGCTGACGGAGGCGCGCAAGCTTGGGCAAGGCGCGGCCAATAGCGTGGATCTCTGTGTCTATAACGGCAAGGATGGTGAGGACAGACGCCTGGTATTCAAACCGGAGCTGGGGGCAAGGCGCGGCTTGGAACGCCTTACGGCGGGAGTCCTTGGCTATAACTCCCAGGTACGGGCCATGCAACTCAACGTGGCCGCCCACCGTGCGGCGGAAGCCCTGGGTTGCGGTTCTACCATCGCAAAATCCAGAATAGGCTGTCATGAAGGGGAAATCGGTCTGTTTATGGAGCAGGCTCAAGGAAGGGCCGCTTACGATCTGCAACGGGGCAGCGTATTCTGCAGGGCGGCTGATGGTACGGAACTCAGAGGGCGTGGGGTTTATGAATACCTGGCGGGAAAGGGGCTGCTTGCGACGGCAAGAGCTAATGTCATGCGGGAATGCAACAATCTGGAATGGGCGGATCTGCTTTCCGGGCAGGTGGATCGCCACGGTGACAACTACCTGTTGTATCTCGATCCGGATACGGGAGAAGCCAGAATAACCGGAATCGATAATGATGCTTCCTTTGGCAGTCGCAGGCTGGGAGCGAACCAGGTGGACGTGAGCGGTGATGACCCGCGTCTCCAGGCTCTGCTCAAGGACCTGCACCGGGTCGGTGTAACGCCGGTCGATGGTCGCGTTGATCTTACCGGCATGTCCAATGAGCAGGTGGCGGTAATACGCAGGCATCTGGGCTTCAACCAGGCCTCCCTGCCAGCTGCCATTGATCGGACGACATACGATCACCTCATGGCTATCGACGAAAACCAATACCGGGAATCCATGAGCGCATGCATGGACGAGGATGCCGTGAATGCTGCCATGACACGCCTGGATGCCGCCAAGAAGCATGCCATGGAACTGGAAAGCCTCGGCTGTGTGATAGACAATTGGGCAGCACCGGCAACTGAGGTGATTATTAGGGATAGCCGTGTGCCTGTTCCTCTAGACGGTGGGAACGATATACGCGCGGCGGCAATGGTCCAGAACGGTTTCTATAACCGCGACCTAGCGTATTTTTTAGAGCCGTTGCCTTTTTAACGCCAGTGCGCAACTCTACCCCGGTAATAGGCGATGCCAGGTTTTCAAGGATGAAATGAGGAAACTCATGTGGGTCTTGAAGGCGGGTGCGAGGGTAAGGTTAGTCAGGTAAACGCAAAAAACGGATCTGCGCCAAAGCTGAGCATTTTTCTTTTTCCGGCGTAGCGGTAATCCATCCGTCATAATTTTCCGCCGGAAGCGGAGAGGTAGAGGTACAAGCCTTCAGAGTCGGCCAATTTTGCCGGAGTACCGTCGGACTTCAAATTCCTGAGCATGGTATCGGTCAGTGGCATGGCTAAAATCCTTTGCTGGCAAGGGGTTGCAGGGTGACGGTATTTTTTTGGGCCGCGATTCCTCCGTGTCGGCTCATACCGCTGCAAATACCGTCATTTTTGTTGGTTCTCCCCGTTTTTCACGACACCTCGCTGGACGTGCCATTGCCCAAAACGTCAAGTCCCGCAAGGCTTTTTGAACCTTGCGGGACTTGATTGGATTTTTACTTGGTGCCGAAGGGGAGACTCGGCACTTCGGTACCGTTATGCCTTGAGTAACTTGAAATAACTGAAGAAATCTTTTCGTTATTTCTGTCAATGCCCTACCAGAATGCCCCACTTTCGTCAAGAATGGTAATGGGTAAAAGCCATATGGTGACCTGTTACAGACATTGAGCGTGAGTTCGGGTCTTGAAATGATACGAGTTCGAGTCTGGTTTACAAGACCAAGCCCCCAAGGTGTTTTACTTTGTCTCCAGCAACGAAGCATCATAAAGAAGGCTATACAACCCACGTTTCGCACCGCAGGTCCGGGATGCGCTGAAATTCTTTCAGATTATGGGTGATGAGAGTCAGACCCTGCGCGATGGCCTGAGCCGCGATGAGCATACCCATCCCGCCGATAGGCATTCCTTGACGTTCAAGGTGAGTGCGAATTTTTCCGTAAACCAGCGCGGAGTCCTGATCAAAAGCCATAATTTCCAAGGGCAGAAGAAAGCCTTCCAAGGCCAGGGCATTCTTTTCTTTGGCCGCACTTTTCGTAACACCGTATTGAAGCTCGGCAACGGTAATCGCGGAAATACCAATGTCACCAGGGACAAACTGCTCAAAGCGTTTGCGTACTTCAGGCGGTTTGTTTTTGATCATATAGATGCAGATATTCGTATCGAGAAGGACTTTCATCAAAACTCCTCACGAACATCCATAGGGGGTTGGCTCCGCTCTTCCATAAAGTCAGGTGAAAACTGCTCCAAGGCAGTAAATAAGGTATCCCACGGCTCATCGTAGGGGAGAAGGACAACAGCCCTCCCTACCCGTTTGATGGCTACGCTGTCACCCTCAAAACGAAACTCTTTGGGCAAACGGACAGCCTGACTCTGCCCATTTTGGAAAAGCTTGGCTTGCTGCATGGCCGACTCCTTAAGTATATATTTTTAGTATATACTTTTACGGGATTTGTCAATGCTACCACAAAGGCTTCTCTAAGGAAGATCCTTGGAGATTCCTTCTTGAAACAATAAAAATTGAGTACTCAATTTTACAACTTTTTTGAAGAAGCAGAGTGCAAATCACCTGTTCCTAACGCTTTATAAACACGCTGGCGAAACTGATTGATTTTTCGAGGAAATCGGATTCTTAACATCAATAAACTAGTCGATTAAACCCATATCCTTGGCTTCCTTCCACTTTGCATGGGTTTGAACACGGCTAAGCGCTACAGAGCCATCAGTGCTGGCGAAAGCAAGCTTTTCCCAACTATCGTAACCTTGCCTAATGGCAGGACTTAGGGCTTCGATCATCTTAAGATCCAATGTGTTCTGGGCTTCAGAAGGCAGGCCGTTTTTGACAAGTTGTGACACAACACCAAAGATAAATGTAAGACCACGAGGAATGATACTATTAGCTAGTTTTCGTGCTCGATCACAAGTTCCCAGACTCTTAGTAGTAATTTGAGCAGCAGATAAAATCTGCTGCTCAATAGTGCAAAGGGGGTGCCCTGACGTCCAGCCAAGGACGCCTGGTAAAATTATCTTTAGAGCGGCAGGATTAACACTAGCTTCTTTTTCTTGACCCGAAATCGTCATGATATCTCTTGCGACTTCCGCCAAAAGATAGGTTCTCGCTTCATTATCAGACATGAGCCACTCAAATAACCACTGAATCCATTCATGAATTGAAGAAGGGGGACTTCCTAACGCGTCAATTAGTCTCATTTGAAGACGTGCAAGCAATTGCGCAGGAATTCCACTTTGAGAAGCCAGAGTCAATAACTTATGATCAAAAATAAGTTCCTGACGCTCTTCAACAGCTGCCGAAAGCAACTCTACTTTTCTATCAAATTCCTGCTGTAAACCTTGTACTGCTGCACAATAACCAGCAAAAGATTTTTTTATATTGAAAAGTGGTTGACTTGGCTCAAAAGTCCAATCTGACATGCGGTTGATTGTGTAGATAACATCAGCATTATTCCAATGGGCTTGTGAGATTTTGTCTAATATAATTTCAAGCGGGTCTGAAATATTTAGGCACTTATCGTCATTCGGAAGGATCGATTCTAGTTTTTTGATTAAATCGGCGGGAGGTCTATCTTTACCGTCTTTGAAACTCAAAAGCGGTTCAGGGATGAGCAGCACCAAACCATTAGCCAAGTGACCGGCTCTCCCAGCCCTAGCTGCGGCATTTAAAATTTCATGAGCTGCGAGTTTTTCTCTTTCACCAGTCTTAGCGTTTGCCCGCATATCTCCTGCCAGAATTGCCAGATGTGCAGGGAGATTTAACCCTTGGGCAAGTGTAGTGGTTGCCACGATAACATCCGCTCCATCTGTACGCCTGAACATAGATTCGGCCAATTGTCTTTCTTGGCGTAACATGGCTGAGTTATGAGGTACGGCAACATTTTCTGGTGACAAGAAAGAATACTCAGGGCCGCCAAGTTCAGCTTGAACAGCCTCCCAAAGGCGCAGCTCTACATCGGTCAATGTATTTTTTCTGTTTATTAATTTGGATATGTTATTGGCAGTTGATACCGCGTGTTTTTTTGCATTTACAAATACGATTGTTTTCAATCCATGCAGAGCGGCAGAAGCTGCTATCTTAGACGAAACTTGATTTGCATTTGGGGTTAATTTAATACCCCATTTACTAAGTTTTCCACTAAGAGGAACTGGTTCATCAAGTATATCTGTATATGAAACATCTACCTTATCATTACCAAGCCAATTATTCTGAAGGCCCCAAAGAGCGATAGGACGGGCAATCAAAAGTTCTTTGGCTTTGGAGCAGAGTTCTTTAAGTCTTTTTGGGGCTATTTGATTTGCTTGCGATTGTACGCTAGTGGCAGATTTTCTGCATTTATCCAACTCCCTTTGTTCATAGACAACAACGCCTCTTGCTTGCCTACTCGGCTTCCAAAGTAGGTCAATATAGCATGTATTTCTGCCCGTAATAGATTCAATCCATTTAGAAAAATGTTCCCCATTTTTGAGCATTGCGGATAAAAAAAGCATATCTGCATCAGGAACTGCTCTATTAAAGGTTAAAATACAAAGCATTCCATCAATAGAACGCCTCAGGTTGTGTCTATCTGGGCTTAACAAGTGGCACTCGTCAAACACTAGCAAACCTACGTCTGTAAATATTTCTGGAGCGAATGAAATCATTGATAAACACCTTTCGGGTGTCATCACCTCAATTTCTTGTAGTGGGCTATCCATGATAAATAGATTGTCGTAGGCGCTTGTAACAACAGTACTACAAATCTCTTTTGGAAACATAGCTTGTAGGTCAACTGTCATCTGCTCTACCAATGCGTGGGTTGGAGCTAAAAAAATAACCTTCTTTTTCCTTGCAAGGGTGCTGGCGATTTTTAGTGCGGATAAAGTAGTTTTCCCTGCACCAGTTGGCAAAATCAATACTGCCGAAATGTTAGGGTGATAAAACCCTTGCTCAACAGCCTTCTTGTGGTTCGGCCATAAGTAAGGAAAATGGTTGGCTCGATGGCCAAGCCAACTCGACCAAAACTCTTTGTCGGCGTCTTCAGGTGGCGGGATATCGGCCAACGCAGCATGGACAAGTGTACCGGAAAGAGAAAGTAGCAATTTAGCAATATGGCGAGGGCCAGGAAAACTACTTACTATAGAGTTTGAAAAAACTCCCAGGTTTATCTCTGGTCTAAATAACGTTAATCTTATAACCTTTTTAAATGCCTCCTGAGCAGACTCAAAGCCCTGAGTAAATTTTTGTGATAGGCGTTTATTTAAAATTTCCCCAGCCAAAATTTCAACACCACTATTTAATGTCTCAAACAATGCTTTTAATGCATGTGTATGAAGGGAAGTTGTTCTATCTCTTTCTATACGCCACCGTTCACCACGTTTAAGAATAGAGTTTAGTTTTCCTGTACATAAATCTTTTACATGTTCGGTTAATATTCGTGCCTCATAAATATTTTCATCGACAGTATTAATTGATTGAGCAGCTTCATGGGCATCAGCATATTGTTCTGAAATCATAAAAAGGAGAGCTGAAGAAATTGATGGAGAAATTCCAAATTGAGTTATTCCAATGTTCATAGAAAGAGAAATATCTTCAACACTCTTAATACGTCTTGAAAGTATTTGATGTGCGGTCGCAGCAACAAAGGCAGAGGCTTTTCGTACTTGCTGATTTGTATCTAAAGAGGCAATAAGTTCATATGCATCAGCAATCTTATCGAGCGTCCATCGTTCAGACGTTTTAGCATCAACCTCGTGATGTCCTCTGAGCCGCGCCATAGATAATTCCGCATAATGACGAGTAAAGAATAGAGGAAAATTATTAGAATCAAGCCCTGATAAAGAGGGGGCAGAACGAAGGAGCTTGGATGTTTCGCTATCAAACATTTTTTCCTTTTGCCTCCCAATTATCAATGACTGCTATGACCCTTTGGCTTAAGTCTTCAAAATAGGTCCTAAGTGAACCATTGACCACAAATACTGCGGCCAAACGTTGTTTCTGGTTAATTCCGCTTAATGAATTAAAACCTTTGAAAATGGTTTTACGTTTATCATGAGAGTCATCCTTTGCTTCGATCGTCAATGCAGCTCTATACCTACGCAAACCAAGATCAAGCACTGCTTCAGCTGCGGCAACGGCCTGAGAGCTATCGCCAACTATTTTGTCTAGTAGTTCGGCAGCACTTGCTACGAGTTCAGGTGCTCTTTCCCCTTTATGATGCGAGTCAAAGGTTTTCAATATTTGGGCCTGAAATATCTTTCTTGGGGTTTGGGAGCATTTATCTTCGCGGATAGTGGCTCGTTCGATTAGAGGTGCGTTGCCTAATTCCAGAATGAGTCCATCGATGCCTTGGGTGGTTGATGATAGGTGAGGTGGGGTCAAGAGAGCATTTTTGCTGGTTGTTTTTAAAGCTGCAATCCATGAAATGGATTCAAAAAGAAGGCCGTCTCGCTGCTCAATGGCTTTCTGATTTTTCCCTACACGAGAGATACGTTTACGAGCAGCCCTGAAAGCATTTATGTTTTTGAATAAGGGATCTGTCGGCAAAAGTTCCCGTACTATTTTAGCGGCATGGAGTTGTTGAGCAATCGCAATGAGGGCTAAAGTTTCGGCAAGTCGTTCCTCTCCATTCACACACCAGCGCTCACCTTCGCAATATTGATCGACGGGGACAATATCCGTATTTATTGGCAAAACAAGCTCCTTGTCTAAGGATATAGGAATTTGTTTTTAATTAGCTGGTTAGCTCATAGTTGCACCATCACTCTAGATGCATACTCAAATTTTTCTTCAAGTAATTTGCTATGTCTGGCCTAAAATTTGATATACAATTATTAAATATTTCTTGAATAAATGGAGCTACCCAATACTGTGAGTCTTCAGGTGGCGTATCGCCGCATTCCAAGTAGTCAACATAATCACTTGAAGCCATATACCATTCTCTCAAAAAGAAGATGTATGATACATGGAGTATAAAAAGATCTCGTAGATCAACTCGCAATCTATCAATATATAAAATGCGATTTTTTAAATAGATCTCATTATCATTGAGTAGCATATTTTTAAAAAAGTTATAATGAGTATTGTCATTGCATCTATCTCTAATTTTTTTATACCTGTCATCTGTTTCATATATCAATTTATTTAGCTCGGAT
>ERZ894232.1313-NODE-1313-length-24478-cov-10.319371_pt1 | contig 24478 bp, 25 predicted proteins | sample MGYA00380296_ERZ894232 | MGnify/ENA primary metagenome ERZ894232 (study PRJEB32331, sample SAMN06328433) | human gut metagenome | biome: human gut microbiome; feature: stool | host: Homo sapiens | collected 2014-08-14 ... | reverse complement strand
GACGGGTTTCATGACCCCATCGGTGCCTTTCGCAGAAAGGTGGAAAATAATTATGATAAAAGCAATCATTTTCGATATGGATGGTGTTTTATTTGATACAGAAAGAATTATGAAAAAAGGGTGGGAAAAAGCTGCCGATTTACTGAATTTTTCTCTTGAAGAAGACCGATTAAAACAATTAAGAGGAGGTTCCAGAGAGCGAAATTGTGCTCTTTTTCAGGAATGGTATAACGGCGCTGTGGATTATCATCAAGCCAGAAAAATCCGCAGCGACTACTTAAATGCTTATGTAGAAGAATATTCTATTCCTCCTAAAAAAGGACTTTATGAACTGCTTTCTTTTCTAAAAAGCGAAAATATACCGTGGGGAATTGCCACGTCTACGGATAGAACGCAGGCAGAACACTACTGGAAATTGGCAGATATCTATAAAGAAATTTCTGCTTCTGTATGCGGAAATGAAGTGTCAAAAAGCAAGCCAAATCCTGAAATCTTCTTAAAAACCGCTGAAAAGCTTCGGGTTCCTATTGACTCCTGTATGATTGTAGAGGACAGCATCAACGGTTTAAAAGCCGCAAAGGCTGCAGGAGGTATTTCCTGTATGATACCGGATTTAACCCCTTACAGCCCTGATTTAACGCCTTTTTGTGACTATGCTTGTGAAGATTTAAAAGCCTGTATTTCTCTCATACAGACTATTGGTTTTTCTTCGCCAACTCCATAATTTCCTGATATTTACTCATAATATAACCATAATTTTTTCTCTTATGAGGCAGCTTGCAAGCACTGCAATCTTTTATTCCCTGCTCTGTGTATTTAAAGTTGCCTCCGCATTTACTGCCTAAAGCATACAGAGGACAATAACAAAACAAGCAGTTAAAATTCTCCGGATCTGTGGTTTCATGACAGGGAAAAAATTCACACTTTTTATGATTATAAAAAGAATATTCTTTTCCCTCCCAATATGGTTTTTCCTGTTTTTCTTCCATTTCTTTACTCATACTGCTTCCTTTCCCCGGCAAAAATACTCTTTAAAGCTTCCGGTTCATACTGCTTATCTGCGTCAAAAATTTCTTCCAGTAAGTTCAAATTTTCATCGGAATGTTCGATTTCTCTTGCATAGCGATACGCTGTTTCCAGCAGATTTTTTTCTTCTATTTTTCCTTCCTGTGCTGTCCAATTCCAAAAGGTAATCTCCTCTATCCAGAAAACAGAAATTACAGATAAAACACCTTTGGAATAAATCATATCATCATAAACTGCGCCACAGAAATAAGTATATAAAAAAAACATCAAAAGCTGTTCTTTATAAATATCCCATTGTTTCTGTCCTATGGTATTTTTTATTTCGGCTTTATATTTCTTTCTCTTTTCTGTATACCATGCTTCGCCTTTTTGGAAAAGGCTTTCTGCAGCTTCTAAATTTGTTTTCCATTCTTCCCGAAGGACTTCAAGCCTTAACAAATCTTTCCGGATTGCCTGCACAATTTCATAATGACTGACGGAAAATTCCTCTGCACTTTCCTGCAAATAAAGCTCTGTTTCTGAAATAAAATCTCTTTCAAAAAACTCGCCTTCCTCAAGGGCTTCCTGCAAATTTTTTGCTATTTTCAAGACACAGTACATTCTCTTTTCTATGGGAATTGTTCTGTTTTGCACAATGGAAAACAGCTTTTCTCTCACTTCTAAGAGGCAGTCGAATAAAAGAAAATCAAAATCTTCAAAGTCTTCTTCACATTCTTCTTTCTCGTCCTCTTCTTCCAGAAATTTCACCGGTTCCTGACATTCTAAAATCATTTTAGCTGCTACGGGACAGGATAAGGACAGGGAAAATTCTCTTAAATTTTCAAATTCTTCGATATGTCTGGGGTATAAACGACAGGTGTCACACAACGCATCTGCGCCTAATTCCTTATAAATATCGCAGAGATTTTCTGCGTTTAAAAAGCTGCATCTTTTATGATACTGTTCAAAAACTCCTTCTCCCCAATCAATGGAATTCAAAAGACGAATACCAAAATCACCGGAAACATTACTGTATTTTTCTAAAGAATTTTCATCAATTACAATCTGCCAGCCTGCACAGCAAGTATCCGGACATTGCTCCGCTGTGCAGGAAAATTTGTCATAATAATGTGGTTTTCTATAATACATACGCTATTGTTTTTCTACAATTTCATTGCCTTTTTTATAAATACTGTCAGAAGGAACAACGCCTCTTACGGAAGAAAGAGGATAAATATTGCTGTTGCTTCCCACTACTGTTCCCGGATTTAAAACAGAACCGCAGCCAACTTCCACTTCATCTCCAAGCATTGCGCCGAATTTCTTCAAACCTGTTTCAATATGTGTGTTTGCAGCCTTTACAACTACCAGTTTTTTATCTGATTTTACATTGGATGTAATAGACCCTGCCCCCATGTGAGACTTATAGCCTAAAATAGAGTCGCCTACATAATTGTAATGAGGAACCTGAACCTTATCAAATAAGATAACATTCTTTAACTCTGTGGAATTTCCCACTACTGCGCATTCTCCTACCAGAGCATTTCCTCTGATAAAAGCGCAATGGCGAACCTCTGCCTCTTTTCCAATAATGGCAGGACCATTGATATAAGCAGTCGGCGCTACTTTCGCTGTTTTGGCAATCCATACATTATCGCCTTTTTTCTCATACTCTGCTTCGTCTAAAGTCTCTCCTAATTTCAGAATATATTCGCCAATGCAGGGAAGAGCCTCCCATGGATAAGTCTTTTCTTCTAAAAGCTCTTTTGCAAGGGTTTTGCTTAAATCATGATATAACTCTTTAATCGTTAACTGCTCCATTTTTTCTACCTACCTTCTCTTAAATTATTTTTTTCTATTTTACTACGCTTTTTTTGATTTTCCAACCTTTTTTGCGCCGGTTTTTTATAAAACTTGGAAGAAGCGTCAAAAAACTGCTTTAACATCAACTGATTTCGAAGCCCCAACACACCTTCTGTACGGGATTTAATGAAATTTTCCAGCTTAAACATATATTCTTCCGAAGTGATACTGCCTTCTGCCACGTATGTAAGCCCCTTCTCCCAGCTTGCCGTAAGCTCCGGATTTAAAAGAGAGCGGATGGAGCAATTCACTACATCAAAAATCATTTCCCCTAACAGTGTAGGCGTAATCACCTGTGTTTTTTTATTTAATTCCAGATATTTAATGGTCACCAATTTCTTCAAAATCTCTGCTCTGGTAGCGCTGGTTCCGATACCGCTTCCCTTAATCTGTGCACGCAGCTCCTCATCTTCGATAAGCTGTCCTGCGTTTTCCATTGCCAAAATCATCGAACCTGAGGTATAGCGCTTTGGCGGTGATGTTTCCCCTTCTTTTATAGAAAAGTCTTCAATGGAAAGAGGACTTCCTTTTTTAATACCTAAAATCCAGTTAAGGAAATCTCCATCCTCTGTAATGGTTTCTTCTTTTCCTGCATTGTCTTTCTTCTTTCCAAAAGAATTCGGAGTTACTTTTAAATAGCCTTCTGATACCAGTATTTTAAAAGAAGAAAATAATTTTTCTTTTTCAATCACCGATACCAGATTGATTTTCTGATATACTGCCGGAGGATAAAAAATACTTAAAAACCTTCTTACAATCACTTCATAAACCTTACTTCCCTGCACGGAAATACTGCGTAAAGCATTTAATCCCTGCCCTGTGGGAATAATAGCATAGTGGTCTGTAATCTGTTTATCATTTACATATCTTGTTTTTATGAGATTCTTATAAGAACCTGTTTCTAAAATCTCTGTCGCATAAATACTTCCATGCTCATAGTTCTTTAAACCGCTGATATTTTTATAGATTTCCTTTGCAACTGCACTGGAAAGGACTCTGGCATCTGTTCTTGGATAAGTAACCAGCTTTTTCTCATATAATTCCTGCACAATTTTTAAGGTTTCATCAGGACTTAATTTAAATAATCTGGAACATTCATTTTGAAGCTCTGCCAGATTAAATAACAGCGGAGGATTTTTATTTTCCTTTTTCTTCTCTATCTTTTCCACCACTGCTTCCAAAGGAGGATTTGCAGAAAGAATTTCCTTTAATTCCATAGCTGTTTCTTTCTTTTTAAATCCGTTTTCCTTATATAAAAGAGGCGATGCAAAATATCTGCTGCTCTCTGTCGCTCTCCATTCTCCTTCAAAAGTATGCCCCTGCTGTTTAAAATTACCGATGACTCTGTAAAAAGGTGTCTTGACAAATTCTCGGATTTCCCGTTCTCTGCGCACCACCATTCCCAGAACACAGGTCATTACCCTTCCCACAGAAATTGCCTGATAACGGCTTCCCAGATAATTTGACACAGCATTTCCGTACTTTAAAGAAAGTAATCTGGAGAAATTAATTCCCATGAGATAATCCTCTTTTGCCCTGAGGTATGCAGATGCAGAAAGATTATCATACTCGCTGATATCTTTTGCTTCCTTTATCCCACGAATAATTTCCTCCTCTGTCTGGGAGTCAATCCAGACTCTTTTTTGCTTTTTATCTTTTACCCCTGCCATCATTGCCACAAGGCGGTAAATATATTCTCCTTCACGTCCAGAGTCCGTACATACATAAATCGTTTCCACATCCTTGCGGTTTAAAAGCCCGCTTACAATCTGAAACTGCTTCTTTACAGAAGGAATAACTTCATATTTAAAGTCCTCCGGAAGAAACGGAAGGGTTTCTAAACTCCACCTTTTCAGTGCAGGGTCATAGGCTTCCGGATAACTCATGGTCACCAAATGTCCCACACACCAGGTAATAATGGTATTTTCCGACTCTAAATATCCGTCCTTCCTTGAAGTATTTACTTTTAACGCTTTTGCAAATTCCTGTGCAACGCTGGGTTTTTCTGCTATAAATAGTGATTTATTCATGAAAGCTCTCTTTCCTTTCAAAATTACGTATCTTTTATGCTAACACAACTTTTTAAAAGCGTCAAATAGGACGCAATTTGCCATGTACGAATTTTCCTATGGAAGAAAAAAGGCGGCATACCTGTTTCTTGCAGGCTGCCACCTCTGTTAAAAAAATATCATTTTTTATTTCTTTGTAATATATCCTTTTGCTTTTAAGGTTTCTGCACAAAGCACTGCACCGCCTGCTGCGCCACGAACTGTATTGTGAGATAAACCGATAAATTTAAAGTCGTATACCTTATCTTCTCTTAAGCGTCCTACGCTTACGCCCATGCCGTTTTCATAATCTACATCAGCCTGTACCTGTGGTCTGTCAGCTTCTTCCATATAGCGGATGAACTGTTTTGGTGCGCTTGGCAGCTCTAATTCCTGTGGAATTCCTTTAAATGCTGTCAATTTTTCAATTAACTGCTCTTTTGTAGGTTTCTTTCTGAATTTTACAAAGACTGCCGCTGTATGTCCGTTTAAAACAGGAACACGTACACACTGACAGGTAATAACAGGTTCTTTTGCAGGAACGATTACGCCGTCTTCGATTTCACCCCAAAGACGCAACGGTTCCATCTCGCTCTTCTCTTCCTCTCCGCCAATATAAGGAATAATATTTTCTACCATTTCCGGCCAGTCTTTAAAAGTCTTTCCTGCACCTGAAATCGCCTGATAAGTAGTAGCAACCACTTCATAAGGCTCAAATTCCTTCCATGCTGTCAATACAGGCGCATAGCTCTGAATAGAACAGTTTGGTTTTACTGCAACAAATCCTCTTGTTGTTCCCAGACGTTTTTTCTGAAATTCAATCACATCAAAATGCTGTGGATTGATTTCCGGAACAACCATCGGTACGTCCGGTGTCCATCTGTGAGCGCTGTTATTAGAAACTACCGGTGTTTCTGTCTTTGCATATTCTTCTTCAATGGCTTTGATTTCCTCTTTTGACATATCTACTGCGGAAAAAACAAAATCCACAGTGGAAGCAACCTCTTCTACATCGGCAACATTCATAACCACTAATTTCTTTACTGCTTCCGGCATAGGAGTTGTCATTTTCCAACGAGCTCCTACTGCTTCTTCATAGGTTTTTCCTGCACTTCTTGCACTTGCTGCAACAGTCACCACTTCAAACCAAGGGTGATTTTCCAGTAAAGAAATAAATCTCTGTCCAACCATTCCTGTTGCGCCTAAAATTCCGACTCTTAATTTTTCACTCATCTGCTTATCTCCTCCGTTTCGTTTTATTTAATATAGCAAATCCTGTCAAAATGTCAATGTTTTTCACAATCTTCCAGATATTTTTTCTGAATTTCCAGTACCTTTTTCATTGCCTCCGGTCCCGGAGCGCCGATGGTATTTCTGGTTTCCACACAGGTCTTCATGCTGATTGCTTCATAAATATCCTGCTCAAATACCGGACTGATTTTCTGATATTCCTCTAACGGCATTTCATCAAGAGAAATCCGATTTTTCACGCAGAATAACACCAGCTCGCCCACAATGCTGTGAGCATCTCTAAACGGTACGCCTTTTTTCACAAGATAATCTGCCGCATCTGTGGCATTGGTAAATCCGTTTTTCGTACTCTTTTCCATGTTCTCTTTCTTCAATTCCATGGTTTCCAGCATACCGTTAAACAGGGCAATGCAGCCTTTTACCGTATCCATTGCGTCAAATGCGAGCTCTTTATCCTCCTGCATATCCTTATTATATGCCAAAGGAATTCCTTTCATGGTAGTAAGAAGAGACATCAGCGCCCCGTAGACACGACCTGTCTTTCCTCTTACCAGCTCTGCTATATCCGGATTTTTCTTCTGAGGCATAATGCTGCTGCCTGTGCTGTATCCGTCATCAATTTCAATAAACTGATATTCGTTGGAATTCCACAAAATAATTTCTTCACAGAAACGGCTCAGGTGCATCATAATCACAGATAAGTCTGATAAATATTCAATTAAATAATCTCTGTCTGCAACAGAGTCCATGCTGTTTAAGGTTGGTCCGTCAAAGCCCAGCAGCTCTGCCGTATATTCTCTGTCCAAAGGATACGTTGTTCCTGCCAAAGCTCCGCTGCCTAAAGGACAATAATTTAATCTCTTTTTCGTATCTGCCAGACGACTTCTGTCCCTTTTGAACATTTCAAAATATGCGCCGAAGTGATGTGCCGCCGTAATCGGCTGCGCCTTCTGCAAGTGGGTAAATCCCGGCATATACGTATGTAAATTGTCTTCCATTAACTTCAAAAGTGTTTCCAGCAGCTCTTTTAAGAGCATATCTGTCTCCTGAATTTCATCTCTGACATAAAGCTTCATATCTAATGCAACCTGATCGTTGCGGCTTCTTCCTGTATGAAGCTTCTTTCCCACATCACCTGTTCTTTTAATCAGATTTGCTTCTACAAAACTGTGAATATCCTCATATTCCGGAGAAAACTCCAGCTTTTTCTCTTCAATATCCTGAAGAATTCCTGTCAGCCCTTTGAGGATTTCATCCTTTTCCTGCTCTGTTAAAATTCCCTGCTTTGCAAGCATTTTAACATGTGCCATGCTTCCCTGAATGTCCTGCTTATAGAGCTTTTTATCAAAGCCGAGGGAAGCATTGAAATTATAAACCAGCTGATCTGTTTCTTTCGTGAAACGTCCTCCCCATAATTGTGCCATAATTCTGTTCTCACTTCTTTCTCTTTATTGTAGCCAATGCTTTGAGCAGAATTTTATCACTTTATAGTATTAAATGCAAGATTTTTTCTTTTGTTCTTCTCTTTCTTTTTTCGAAAATACACAGCCGCAATAATCTTGACGATATAATTGATATTCTTTTGACAATTCCGTAGAACGCTTATATCCGTTTTTCTTCTTAAAATCAGAGGGAAGGTGCTTAACATCATAAATTTCTGCCAGCTCCTCCCCTATTTCATTTATTTTTTGTGCATTTTTTAACGGACTAATGGTCAGCGTTGTTGTGAAATAATCATACCCACCTTCTGCTGCCAAACGTGCCGCTTCCTCCATACGCATACGGAAGCACTTAAAGCATCGCTCTCCGCCCTCCGGCACGTTCTCCAGTCCCTTTGCCATTTTGAAAAAATCTTCCGGACAGTATTCCCCTTCTACAAATTTGGGCTTATGTACAAAAGGCATCTCCTCAATGAGACGCTTCATTTCTTCTGTTCTTTTTTCGTATTCCTCCCTTGGAGAAATATTCGGATTATAGAAAAAATCGGTTATTTCAAAATATTGAGAAAGATATTCTAATACATAGCTGCTGCAAGGTGCACAGCAGCTATGTAGAAAGAGACTTGGAACTTTATTTTCCGCTTTATTTTTCTCAATAATTTTTTCTAGCTCTTTCTGATAATTTCTATTCATTTCTATCCCTTCCGGCTTATTTTACCTCGTTTTCGTTTGTTTCGCCTTTTAAGAAAGTCATTGCATTATCAAGGGTTGTCTGAGAAATTGCAGTCAGCGCTTCTTCTGTGAAAAATCCCTGATGAGAAGTAATCATAACATTCGGGAAAGAAAGCAGTCTGGCTGTTGTAGAATGTTCCAAAATTTCATCAGAACGGTTCTCAAATACGTTCTTTGTTTCTTCTTCGTATACGTCAAGACCTACTCCAAAGAATTTTCTTGCACGAATTCCGTCAATCAAATCATTGGTTTTTACCAGTCCGCCTCTTGATGTATTTACAAGGATAACACCGTCTTTCATCTTTGCAATGGTATCTTTGTTAATTAAATGATAAGTGCTGTCCATCAATGGGCAATGGAGAGAAATCAAATCACTCTGTGCCAGCAATTCATCTAAAGTTACATATTCTACAAAATCGGCCAAATCCGGATTTTGGTATACATCATAGGCAATTACTTTCATGCCAAATCCACGACAAATTTTTGCCATAGCAGCACCGATTTTACCGGTTCCTACAATACCAGCTGTTTTTTGGTAGAAGTTAAATCCCATCAGTCCGCCAAGACTGAAGTCATTTTCTCTTACTTTTACATAAGCTTTATGAAGACGGCGGTTTACTTCTAATGCCAGCGCCATAGCATGTTCTGCTACTGCTTCCGGTGAATATCCCGGTACACGCATCACACGAATACCATATTCTTTTGCTTTATCCATATCAACATTATTAAATCCTGCACAACGCATTAAAATCAACTTTACACCTGCTTCATGAAGCACTGCCATAGTGTCGGCACCTACATCAGAGCTCACAAATGCGCATACTGCATCATACCCTTTTGCCAGAGGAGCTGTCTTTGGAGAAAGGTCTGTCTTTAAATAATCCATTTCAATTTCAGGATAATTTCCAATCTGTTTTTCAAATGAGTCTTTATCATAGTTCTTTGTGTCAAAAAATAAAATTTTCATAATTACAGTCCTCCTGTTAAATAATTCACAATCTTTTCCTCCTCTAATATAATAAATTCTATGTTATTTGTCAAGTACCCTCTTAAATTCTTTTTTATTATAAACTATGTTTTTTTACTACCTGTTCTATAATATGTTCAAATTTTTGTTTTCCATACCAATATAGTCCCCCAGCCAGCGGCAATAATATCAGAAACACCCAATTAGGAACCATAATCTCCTCAAAAGGCAAAACATCCTCAAATACTATTTTAATCAGCAGATTGGGAAAAACTATAAAAGCAGCCGCCACTGCGCTTAAAATCCAGCCCATTTTTTTAACCAACGCAAAGCGCCCAATGGTGTGCATCTGCCATAAGGATATCAGACAAGGCAAGAAGAAAACTCCTAAAAAATCTGCCAAACTAAATCTGCTGTTTCCTAAAAAGTGATTAAAATCCGTTGTCATTAAAACAAAGAAAACCAATGCAATCACAAACAAATATGATTTTCCGATTTCCTGAATACAGTAATAAATCTGGTCTTTTTTTCCCTCCTGTCTTCCTTCTTTAACCAGGTTTTCTGTAAATTCCTTTACATCTCCCAGAGATTTTTCTAATCGCTCTCCATTTTTTTGTGCCTCTTCTGCCATACCGATTAAATCTTTTCGGATTATTTCCATTTCTGTCATCCCCACACCTTGATTTATGGCATAACTCTTTACCTTATCCAAATACTTTTGGTCTTCTATTTCCAAATTCAAGGCTTTAGCATTATTTTCTTTCTTTAATTCTTTCCATATGTTTTTCTTCATATTCTCGACCCCATTTCCCAAAAACTACATCTCTAAATGATATTTCTCTGCCGTTTTCTCCGCACTTTCAAAAAACTTATATCTCCCATATATGTATATCACTGCAATCAAAGCTTCAAATAATATCCAAAAAGCATTTGGTACATAGATATTTCCACCCGGCAGTTGATTAAAATTAAAGTTTGACCTAACAAGGTAGCTCATTCCAAACAGAAGCAAAAAAGGAAGTCCTGTTTCCACTACCCCCAACACCCTGCCAATTTTACCGGATAATATAAAGTAATACTTGAAGAACACCTCATAAATTGAGAATAAAGGAGGTAAAATAAGATAACACAAAGAAAACGGTAAATTAAATCGAATGTTCTCAAATTGAAATTCAAATCCAAGTACAATTGTAATCAATTTCCAAATCCCGTATACAGCAAGCATAAAGATTGGTACGCAAAGATACGCCCATCCCAATTGCCAAAAGAAATAATATAATCTTTCTTTTTGTTTTTCTTCTTTTCCTGCAAAAGCCAGTGTTTCTCCAAATTCCTTTACGGAACCAAGCTTCACCTCTAAAGATTTACCTTCCTCTTTTGCCTCTGCTGCCAGACCAATAAGATCCTTTCTTACAATTTCTGTCTCCATCATTCCATTTCTATGGCTGTTTAAATACCGAATAACTTTATCTATATAGAGCTGGTCTTCTATCTCTAAATTTAACTGTTTTCCATCATTTTGTCTTTTTAATACACTCCATTTACATTTCTTCATATTCGCCACCCCATCTTTCTACCTTGCACTGCACAGTAGTATTTCTAACTATATTGTAGCACATAGTAGCTCTTTGTCAATTCTTTTTCTATCAAAACGCATTTTCTTTTCATATCATATTATATGAAAACCTCAAGAAAGGAGCTTCACTATGGATTTACCTCTTCTTCAAGTAAAAGATGTAAGCTACACCTACCATACGAAAGCCGGTGAAACTCCGGCTCTTTCTCATATATCTTTTTCCGTATTTCCCGGAGAATTTGTAGCCATTGTAGGACCTTCCGGCTGCGGAAAATCTACCTTTTTAGATATGCTCTGCGGTCTTTTAAAACCGGCTTTTGGCGAACTCCTGTTAAACGACAAGCCTCTGTCCATGTCAAGCACCAGCATTGGTTACATGCTTCAAAAAGACCATTTATTTGAATGGCGCACGATTTACAGCAATATGATGCTAGGGTTGGAAATTCAACGGCGGGTTACTCCTGAAGCAAAAGAACACGTTGAAAAACTTATGGAAAATTATGGACTATATAAATTTAGAAATGCGAAACCTTCTCAATTATCAGGTGGAATGAGGCAAAGAGCAGCTCTCATCCGTACCCTTGCTTTAGAACCCGATTTGCTTCTTTTAGATGAGCCTTTCTCAGCTCTGGATTACCAGACTCGCCTTTCTGTTGGAGATGATATCGGAACAATTATTCGACAGGAAGGCAAAACTGCTATTCTTGTCACACATGACATTTCAGAAGCTGTAAGTATGGCAGATCGGGTAATTATCTTCAGCAGCCGTCCTGCCTTTGTCCAAAAAATTATAGATATTAAATTTTCTATGGCAAAACGAACACCTATGGCATCCAGAAATGCTCCGGAATTTAAAACTTATTTCAATGAAATCTGGAAGGAGTTGAATGTTCATGGCTGATTTACACTCTGTGTCTGCCGAGCAAAAGCACTATTTAAAAACTCTAAAGCACAATATATACCTCATTCAAGCTTCTCGTATTCTCTTACTAATTCTTTTTCTGGGATTATGGGAAATAACTGCCCGACTGGGCATCTTGGACTCTTTTATTTATTCCAGTCCTTCACAGATTTTAGATAAAATGTGCAAAATGATTTCAGACGGAAGTCTGGCAAAACATGTTTCTGTTACGCTTACCGAAACTTTAATAAGCTTTGCACTGGTTACTTTACTTGGTATTTTCTGTGCTGTAATTCTCTGGATTTTCCCCAGACTTTCCAGTATTTTAGAGCCGTATTTAGTGGTATTAAACAGTCTGCCAAAGTCGGCGCTTGCGCCCCTCTTGATTGTATGGCTTGGCAGTAATATGAAAACCATTATTATTGCCGGTATTTCTGTGGCTGTTTTTGGCGCTGTTTTAAATCTGTATACCGGTTTTTGTGAAACAGATCCTGATAAACTAAAGTTAATTCAAACTCTGGGAGGCAATAAAAAAGACGCTCTTATCAAGGTTATTCTGCCCGCCTCCGTTCCTTTAATTCTCAGCGTTATGAAGGTGAATATCGGGCTTTCCCTTATTGGAATTGTAATCGGAGAAATGATTGGCAGTAAACAGGGGCTGGGCTATTTAATTATTTATTCCAGTCAGGTATTTCAGCTCACTACCATGATTATGGCAATTGTTATTCTGTGTGTCATCGCAGTTCTTTTATACGGCTTTATTTCTCTTTTGGAGAAATATTATTTAAAAAGGCATCAGTGATAGCAAAAGGGAGAAGCCCAAAATGGTTTTCTCCCTTTATTGTTATACTGCTATTTTTCGGTACCTTGTTGTATCCGTAATGCTTTATCAAGAATATTTTCTTTTCTTTCTTTAATCATCAAAAAATAAAATTGTTTTTTTATTTTTGAAATCGGTGTTTCTTCAATAATCTTCTTAATCGCCTTCTCATCATAATGTTTTTCTACGTATTCCATAGCAGTAATACAACTAATCTCTGTTGTTTTACTTAAATATCCAAAATAATTAATCTTTTTACCATTTTCCTTTAATGCTGAATTTGGAAAAACATAAAGTCTGTTTTCAATTTCTTTCCTATCTTTTATAATCGCTTCCATTTGTTCATCTGTCAATTGAGGATAAAGGCAGGAACCATTATCATAAACTGGCGCAATTCTGGATTTCATTGTTTGTTCATTTACAATAACACCCCAATTCCCATTATGACGGTCAAAATTTCCCAGCAAAGCATCTACTACAAACATTTTCCAAAAATGTTTCTTTAACGTTATAGGATCGTAAAGCTGTTGTGTTTCAATTGCTTCCAATACAGATTTTAACTCTGTTCCATAACCGCCGTGTTCACTATCAATACATTGATTTTTTATCATTCCAAAATTAATAATTCTCTCTCCTGTTGCACAAAAATCTTTGCATGCTACAATTTCTTTTCCCTTATAAATTCCTAATAAAGTTTCCTGCGTATCAATTCCTAAACTTCTATAAATAGTGCTGGCAACATGTTCATTTAAGCATCCGTTAGAATAGTGCATAAATTTATTATCTTTAGCATAAGCAGGAAATTTAATCATATATCGTTCATTGTTGTATATTACACAAATTTTTGAGCCGTTAGCTCCATCATAAGCACGTAGGGGATCAATCTTGCAATTCGTAAAATCTATCATATAGTTAGCTCCTCTCCATATTCAAATATTTTTCCCGTAAATACCAAGCATGATCTTCTGTAATATCTCCATCTATAAAAGCACAATTAATTGAGCCGTATAACTCTCCCCATAAACAATCATAAGGATATTTGCCTTCTTTCATCGCATCTAAATCATGCTGAAGATAGGATGGCAAATTAATTTCATAATATTCTTTTATTTCCATAATCTCGCCCATTCCTCTTTAATTATATCGTTTTACTGCTTATCACACAACGCAATTATTTTATATCCAACTCCCAATGATACTCTTCTGCTGTTTTCTCCACGTAATTGATGAATAAAATTTTTCCGATGATATATATTCCCATTCCCAAAAGCAATATACCACACAAAATTTTTCCTGAAATCATGTATGCAGAATAGGGTTTCATCAAAAACCAGTATAAAAGCACCAACAAAACCACTACTGTTCCGTATCCTATATTTTCACCCCATTTCTTTGCACCCTTTTCAAAAACAAACCTATTTCCCACAGCCCATTTATAAACAATAGCAATCGCTGTGGTTAAAAAAATACAAAGAATTAAAGATACCGGAACCGAAGAAAAAAACATGCCTGCCAAATATCCGAAACCAAGTGTCATAATTATTGCAATTTCTCCAAACTGCTGCATACTTAAATAAATCTGCTCACTTCTTTTCATTTCTTTATTTTCATTACAGATATTTCTTGCAAACTCCGTTGGTTTTCCCAACCTGTTTTCTATACTTTCCCCAACCAGTTGTATTTCTGTCGCCATACCAATTAAATCTCGTCTGATTATTTCAATTTCTAAAAGACTCATGTTTTTCACACAGAGGATTTTAACCACTTTTCCGATATAACTTTGATTTTCATCTTGTAGCTTATCTTGTTCTAAATCATTGTGTTTTTTCAATTTTTTCCATTTATTTTCTTTCATATTCTACACCTGCTTTCAGTTTTAAAATCCCTTCTACTGTATCTGATATATTTCTCCAGCATACTTCAAATTCCTTTAAGAGCTCTTCTCCCTCTTGAGTAAGAGAATAATATTTTCGACTTGGTCCTAAAGGAGAAGGGCGAAACTGTGAAGTAATCATCTTTTTCTTCTCCAGTCGGACTAATAGCGGATAAATCGTTCCCTCTTTCATATCTTCAAATCCAAATTCCTGCAATTTCATTACAATTTCATATCCATAAGTTGTCTCAATGCTTATAATTTTCAAAATACACCCTTCCAGTGTTCCTCGCATAAGCTGTGACTTATCATACACGTTTTTCCTCACCTACCTTGCATTACATAGTAGCTTTTCTAACTATATTGTACCACATAGTAGCCAGTTGTCAACAACAATATCAAAATATTTATGTGCACACGGCACACAAACCAAAAAATACCACCAGTCATTAGACTGATGGTATAAAAATCTATCTTAAAATTTTTGTTCTAACATTTTCCTTACCCCTTTTAAATCTCAATGTTATTTAATTCTTCATCTGTCTCTGCTTCTTCATGCTTATGTCCCACCGTTCCGGCTACTGCATATAAATGGAATTTCGGTTCATAATAATACTCTTTTACCAGTGAAAAATCTTCTATCTGTCCGGTGCTCTCCACATGCAGCAAAGGTCCGGTGCAGTCCATCACATAATTCCCAATCTGAATATGCTCCTCATCATAAGGCTTGATTGGGAGATCCTGACGAATAAGAGCCAGCATCTTTTCTTCGATTTCTGCCAAATCAAATGAAGGCTTCTCTGTATAATTCAGCATAAATCCATGCTTAATATCCGAACGGATACATTTCGGCCTCTCGATATCTTTTACACAATATCCGAATAAATCTTCTGCACTATGTGCCATTTTTCGATAAATTAAAGAGTCAAAGACAACATTTGCAATATTATCCGGCAAAGGACCGAACAGAGAAGGTCTTGTAACAATGACTTCCTCTCCAATTCCAATAAGCAAATCTGCATTTCTCTTTAAAACAGGATACAGGATTTCAAAATGCTCTACAATAACTCTTTTATTCATTCCTGTCACATTCTGTATCGCCTTTGCAATATCCTCCAGAGAAACATATTTTCTGGCGCTGCGTACATCCACATGGAATGTTCTCGGTGTATAAAACCCCACATCCTCTGCATTCAGCAAAGGCATATTCAAAATATCAAATTCATCATCTGACTCCACCGTCTGAATTCCCGGAAACATTCCTTTAATCAACATACTTTTACCTGAGTCTTTTGCCCCGATAATCCCAATAATCTTGTCAAAAGGATTTAAGTACATCTGGGTAATTTTTCTTCCCAATTCCATAACTCTGCGATTTCCACGAGGAGCAAAAAAGAAATTATAAAGATTACATTCATGTCGAACATTATTATAAATCATGCGACACCCTCCTTCCAATACCAGCTTACTGTTATTGTAGCATAAATCCTCAAAGAAAGCTTATATTATTTTTAAAATTCACGGATAAATTGTGTCTACTCCTTTACAACCAGAATATTTCCAAACGCCGCATACGCTTCATCCGGCTGTTCATTTGTGATGATTTTTGCTCTGTGCATTTCCCCAAAGCTGACCGGTCCTGTTTTATGAAATTTACTGCTGTCACATAAAATATACGGTTTCTGACTGTGCTCCATGGCGCACTCCTTAATCATAGCTTCGTTAATGTCCGGTGTTGTAAATCCTGAAATAAGATTTACTCCGTTAGTCCCTAAAAAGCTCTTTGTAAAATGATATTTTTTCAGGTTCACATACGCTTCATTCCCTACGATTGCTTCTGTGGCAGCCTTTAGCTCCCCGCCTATTAAAGTAACTCGAAACCCGTTTTCAGCCAGCTGCAGCGCATGAGAAACTGCGTTTGTTACAAAAGAAGCCGAATACTGGGTAATATAAGAAATCATATATCCCGTTGTAGTTCCTGCGTCTAAATAAATAAAATCTTCCGGTTCAATCAGAGAAGCCGCATATCTGGCAATTTTTATTTTTTCTTCTCTGTTTTGGGCCATGCGAAGAGCTACCTCTTCCTCCTTCATATTAAGTCTGGTTTCTGCCTGAACAGCTCCTCCGAAAACCTTTAACAGAGCACCTTTTTTATGAAGTACATTTAGGTCTCGCCTGATTGTAGACTCAGATGCCTGAAATTTTTCTTTTAATTCCTGTACTGTAACACTCCCTTTTTGCTCCAGCAGATTTAAGATTTCTTCTTGTCGTTTTTCTGTCAGCATGGTTCATTCACTCCCTTTCTCTGCTCCGGACGCAGAAAGTTTTTCTTTATTGTACACAATATCCCTGCTTCCCGCAACTATTGAAAAAGTTTTATCTTTGTCCGAATGGCAAAAGGGACTATGCACGAATTTTTTGCACATAGTCCCTTGGTTCATTCTATAAAATTATAAATTTTCTTTTAAAAAGTTTTCCAGTGCTGTTGCTGCGACTTCTTCGTCCGCACCTTCTACCTGAACCTCAATCTCTTCTCCCTGTTTAACACCAAGTCCCATAAGACCAAAAATCTTCTTTGCATCTGCTGCTTTTCCGTTTTTTAAGACTTTTACCGTAGATGAAAAGCCCTTTGCTGCCTTTACAAGCTCACCTGCCGGGCGTGCGTGAATTCCTTCCTTGTCCTGAATTACATAATGAAATGTTTTCATGATTTTTCCTCCTTAATATATCCTTTTTTATTCTGTTACTTTTTTCTTTAAAATTCCAAGAAGCAAAGCTCCTACTATGGTTCCAATTACAAGAGATACCAAATACATCAGTCCATGTTCCACAACAGGGAAAACAAAAATTCCGCCGTGGGGTGCCATTAAAGTACATCCAAATACCATTGACAGCGCTCCTGCTGTTGCTGCTCCTGCCACGCAGGACGGCAATACACGAAGCGGGTCAGACGCCGCAAAAGGAATAGCCCCTTCTGTAATAAAGGCAAGGCCCATAATAAAGTTTACAGGTCCGGAATTTCTTTCTTCCTGAGTAAATTTGTTTTTAAATAAAAGCGTTGCCAAGGCGATTGTACAAGGAGGAACCATACCTCCAATCATAACAGCAGCCATGATATCATAATTACCGGCAGCAATGGAAGCTGTTCCGAAAACATAAGCTGCTTTATTAAACGGACCTCCCATGTCAATGGACATCATTCCTGCAACAATCATACCTAATATAATTTTACTGGAGCCTCCCATGTTAGTCAATGCTGTATTTAACGCCGTGTTCAGAGCGCCTATGGGCGGTTCAATAACAAAATTCATAATCAATCCCATAAGCAGTATTCCCACAAAGGGATATAGTAATACCGGCGCTATTTTTTCAATGGCCTTTGGCAAGCGCTCAAATATTTTTCTTAAAAACAGAATTAAATATCCTGCCAGAAAACCGGCAGCTAAAGCTCCCAAAAAGCCTGACTTTCCGTTTGCCGCAATCATTCCTCCTACAAAACCAAGGGCTAACCCCGGTCTGTCTCCGATACTCATGGCAATAAAGCCCGCCAGAACAGGAAGCATAAATCCAAACGCTACACCGCCGATTTCCTTTAAGGTCGCTGCAAGAGGCGTAATCGTACCAAAGCTTGCTCTGGCTTCTGCGGACAGTGAATTCATGTCAACAGATAAGCCGTCAATTAAAAAGGCAAGGGCAATCAGAATTCCTCCGCCTACAACAAAAGGAAGCATGTGGGATACCCCGTTCATAAGCTGCATATATATTCTGTGTCCTGCTCCTCCCGATGCTTTCACAGAAGCTGCTTCTTTTGGATTGTCTGCCTGATAAACGGGCGCATCTCCATTCATGGCACGTTCAATGAGCCGGTCTGCCTTACTAATTCCATCCGATACCTGACATTCAATCAGCTTCTTTCCATAAAAACGGTCCATGGGAACTTTTGCATCTGCTGCTACGATAATACAATCCGCAGTCTGAATTTCCTGATTGGTAAGTACATTTTTCGCACCGCCGGAGCCTCTTGTTTCTACTTTAATAAAGCAATTCTTTGCTCTGGCTGCCTTTTCCAAACCTTCTGCTGCCATATATGTATGCGCAATACCTGTGGGACAGGAAGTAACTGCCAGAATTTTACAGGCTTTTTCCTCTGCCGATACTTCACTTTGCGCTGCCAGCTGCTCATTTAAATCCGGTTTTTCATCGTCTGCATCGTCCACAATCTGCAAAAATTCTTCTACACTTTTAGCCTCTTTTAGTTTTTCTACAAAAGCTTCATCCATCATAAGCACAGAGAGTTTACTTAATACATCAACATGAATATTGTCTTCCGTATTTGGCGCTGCAATCAAAAATATAAGATGAACCGGTTCACCGTCCAGTGAGTCAAAATCCACACCGTTTTTTACAACCATGGCAGCTAAGCCCGGTTTTACAACTGCATCACATTTTCCATGTGGAATAGCAATTCCCTCTCCAATTCCTGTTGTACTTTCTTCTTCTCTTAAATATACCTGTTTCCGATAGGCTTCCTCATCGCTGATTTTTCCGCTTTTCACCATTAATGCCACTGCATAATCCAGAGCTTCTTTTTTGGAAGCCGGGGATGCGTCCAGCGAAATACTTCGTTTATCCAGTAAATCTGTTATCCGCATATATATTGCCTCCTTCTTTCACTATTTTCCTAATTGTTCATAAACAGCTTGAATTTCTTCTTTCGTAGCCAGAAAATTTGAAAACGCACTGGCGCTTCCGGCTGCAACTCCCATGCAAAACGCATGAGAATACGACTGTTTTTCCAGCCATCCGGCTATAAAACCGGCTACCATGGAGTCACCTGCTCCCACAGCATTTACCAATGTTCCCTTTGGTGCCGGAAGCATGAATACTTCTTGGTTTTCCGCTACAAGAACAGCCCCCTCTCCTGCCATGGATACCAGCACATTTCTTGCTCCTTTTTCCTGAAGTTTTTTTGCATAAGGAATTACAGACTCTCTGGTCTTTAATTCCACATCAAAAATTTCCCCCAGCTCATGATTATTCGGTTTAATTAAAAACGGTTGATATTCCAACACATGTAAAAGCAAATCTTTTGTAGCATCTACAACGAAAAGAATTCCTCTATCCTGAAGCTCTGCAAGAATATCTCTGTAAATAGAATTCGGAAGACTCTCCGGTATACTTCCTGCCAGAACTAAAACGTCACCTTTCTGTAACTGTTTGAGCTTTTCCAGCAACTTTTCTGCTTCTTCTTTCTGGATTACCGGACCTATTCCGTTAATCTCTGTTCCGTCATAATCCTTCAATTTTACATTAATTCTGGAAAATCCTGTCCTTGTTCTGATAAAATCACATTGAAATCCAATCTCTCTTACCATGCGCTCAATTTCCTGTCCGGTAAATCCTGCCGTAAATCCCAACGCCGTATTCTCTATCCCAAGATTTTGAAGCACCGTAGAAACATTAATTCCTTTTCCTCCCGGAAGCATCTGTTCTTCCTTCGTTCTGTTTGTCATTCCCATCTGAAACCCCTGTAAAGAAATAATGTAATCCAAAGAAGGATTAAAGGTAACTGTGTAAACCATCCTTTCCTGCCTCCTGTCTCTTTTCTTCATACCTGTATTATACGCTCAAAATCGTTCATTTTTAATCACACTAATTCACAATATTTTCTGTTATTTTTTATATATTTTTCACAATCAATCATTTTAAATCATAAATATGATTGTTTTAATCACGTCTCGTTCATATTCAATCACATATATTTATATAACCGTGCATTTCTGATAGAGCATTTTTTTGTTTCATAGGACGCAATTTCCTATAAAGCAAAAAAGACTGCATCACAGTAGAGTTGTGATGCAATCCCTTATTTATTCTCCAGCTTCTTCTCTCTCTATTTTCAGTTTCCTGTGAACGCTTCTTCTTACAAACCAAAAGCAAATAACCTGAAGTATAATGGTTACAATCCAAGATGCCGGATAAGAAATAAACAGCCAATCTAAAGAACGGTGCTGTGGAAATATCCAAAAAATCCAGAGAATTCTGGTTCCTACTGTTCCGATTACAGATAAGAACATCGGTACTGCCGAATGTCCCATTCCACGCAAAGCTCCGGGAAATAAATCCATAAGCCCGCAGAGAAAATAAGTAACTGTGGTGTAAAGTAAAATTTCCACTCCACATTGAATAACCTGCGGGTCTTTTGTATAAATCCGCAAAAGCTCCGGTCCGAAAATATAAGCGCCTCCGCCTAAAAGTACCGCAACAATAACAGAGAGAATAATACAATTCCACAGAACCTTATCCATACGCTTCCATTTTCCAACGCCGAAATTCTGGCTGGTAAAGCTCATACATGCCTGCGTAACGGAATTTACCGCAACAAACAAAAAGCCAAAAATATTGTTGGCTGCCGTATATCCTGCCATTGCAATAGAACCAAAAGAATTCACAGAGGATTGGAGCAATACATTGGAAAAATTAATGACTGTGCTCTGAATTCCCGCCGGAATTCCCACCTGAAAAATCTGTTTTAAATGGTTTTTCTTTAAGGTAAGCTTGGAAAATCGAAGCTGATAACTGCTGTCTGACTGATAAAGACATCGTAATACCAAAACACAGGAGACAAATTGGGAAATTACCGTAGCAATCGCCACTCCTGCTACGCCCATGTGAAAGACGATAACCAGTATCATATTTAAGCCTGCATTGATTAAACCGGCAGCAATCAGGAAAAACAACGGGCGCTTTGTATCTCCCACGGCTCTTAAAATCGCCGCCCCATAATTATACAACATGAAAAACGGCATTCCCAAAAAATAAATTTTCATGTAAAGAGCTGCCTGCTCAATGACATCTGAGGGCGTTGCCATAAGCTCCAATGCAAATCTGGAAAAAAACAGCCCTACAAACACCATTACAATTCCACTGATTAAAGCAAAGGTAATAGAGGTGTGAACGGTCTCTGACATTTCCTTGGAGCGTCCCGATGCGTAAAAACGGGCTGCCAGTACGTTTGCTCCCAGGGAAACCCCTATAAATAAATTAGTGAACATATTTATCAGCGCAGAGGTTGAACCTACTGCCGCCAATGCCTGACTGCCGCTAAATCTCCCCACTACCACAATATCCACAGCATTAAACATCAACTGCAAAATTCCCGAAAGCATCAATGGCAGAGAAAACGAAATCAATTTATCCATAATAGAACCGTTGCACATATCGATTTCATATTTATTTTTCTTTGACACAGAATTCATATTTTTCTACTCCTTCTAAAATTACAGAAATGGCAAAATCGCCGTACCCCACTTTCAGTGCCCTTTACGCACAATGGATACAGCGATTTTTTCATTTTTAGCTTTGAAAAACAAAGAAAACTTATATTATTTTAAAAATCCGCTGATAATCTGTTCTTCCGCTTCTTCCTCTGTCAGTCCCAGAGTCATCAGCTTAATAATCTGCTCTCCTGCGATTTTTCCGATAGCAGCCTCATGAATAAGCGCTGCGTCAGAATTGTTGGCAGTGATTTCAGGAATGGAACTGATTTTCGCATTTCCCACAATAATTGCATCACATTCTGTATGTCCGCTGCATTTTTCGTTTCCGTTAAGTACAGATTGGAACAGCTGATAAGAATTGTCCTTTGCAACAGAGCGGGAAATAATATTAGCCCCTGAATTTTCTCCGTTTAAATCCACCACAAAACGGCTTTCCGCTCTCTGTTCCCCGTGAGTCATCAAGCGTTCCATCACCTTGACACTGGCATTTTTATCCAGCTTTACGGTTGTTTTGCGGATAGTAGAGTCCACACCCTTAATCTGGGCAGTATCCATTTCCATATAGCTGTTTTCCCCTACTTCTACGATAGTTTCCGGGTTCATAATTCTCTGCCCTTTTCCGTCACCGCTTCCGTAGTGTTTTTCCACATATTTTACCTTTGAATTTTTACCGATAAAAAAGCTGTGAATTCCGTCATGCTCGCTGGAGTCATCTGTTCCGCAGTGAATACCGCAGCCTGCAATAATTGTCACATCACAGTCGTCTCCGATATAAAAATCATTGTAAACGGTTTCCTTTAATCCGGCTTCGCTTAACACAACAGGAATATGGATACTCTCGTTTTTTGTTCCGGCTTTGATTTTAATCACAATGCCGTCACTTCCCTCTTTCGGAACAATTTCAATATGTTCGGTGCTGTTTCTCGCCTCTGTTTTTCCGTTTGTTCTGATGTTATATGCGCCCACAGGAATTTCATGCAGTCCTGCAATTTGCTTTAACAGCTCTTTTTGTACGTTATCCATTATCTCTGCACTCCCTTCTGCCACATTTCACAGCCGGTATCTGCCTGTGCCGCATCTAATAATGCAGGCAGCACGTCTTCCTTGCTTCCTCTTTTTACCAGTTTTCCGTCTGCAATTACAAGAATTTCATCTGCGGTATTTAAAATACGCTCCTGATGAGAAATAATCAAAATAGAGCCTTTCTTTTCCTTGTGCATCTTTTCAAATACCTGTATTAAATTTTGAAAGCTCCATAAATCAATTCCTGCCTCCGGTTCATCAAAGACAGACAGCTTTGTGCCCCTTGCCATCACTGTTGCAATCTCAATGCGCTTCATTTCCCCGCCGGACAGACTGGCATTGACTTCTCTGTTAATGTAGTCTTTTGCACAAAGTCCTACTTCGGAAAGATACTGACATGCTCCGGACAAAGAAATCTCTTTTCCCGCTGCCAGATTGATTAAATCAAAAACTGTAACACCCTTAAAGCGCACAGGCTGCTGAAAAGCATAGCTAATTCCGTGCTTCGCCCTTTCTGTGATGCTCCAGTCTGTAATATCCTCTCCGTCTAATAAAATTTGTCCCTGCGTAGGTTTTTCAATTCCTGCAATAATTTTTGCAAGAGTTGATTTTCCTCCTCCGTTTGGTCCTGTGATAGCCACGAATTTATTATCCTCAAGAGTAAAGCTTACATTTTCTAAAATTCCTTTTTCTTCGTCTTTAGAACCTTCTGCAACTCGAAAGGAAACGTTCCGTAATTCCAGCATTTTTCTTCCTCCCTGTATATCATAAATCATCTTGATTTGCAATCCGTTTTCTATTATATAATTCTGTATTCCAGTTGTAAATGCCTTTTGCCTTTTATTTACATTTTCTCAATTCATGGTATAATCATAATATGCTCGTTTAAAATACAAGCGATAGCTTGAAAATTTATAGAATACGGAGATTTAACTTATGAATATTCAAAATCTGAATTTTACAGTAGAGGAATTAAAAATTCTTGCAGAAAACGGTCAAAAAGATTTTATCTATGCTGTGGGATATTATTATGAAAATGGTATTCGGACTTCTGTTAATTTGGCAGAAGCGGCTGTGTGGTATGAAAAAGCTGCACAAAAAGGTCATGCCGAAGCAGCTATGCGTCTTGCCCTTCTCTATGCACAAGGGAAAGGTGTGGAAAAAAATGAGAAAAAAGCTTTCACTTATATGGAACAGGCTGCAAAAGCCGGAAATACCAACGCTCTGTATAATGTAGGACGCTGTTATGAGGAAGGAATTGGAGTAAAACAGGACTTGTCAAAAGCCTTTGACTGGTATAAAAAAGCAGCGGCAGAAGGCGATTTCCGTGCCATGTGCTGTATGGGCGGATATTTCCTTACAGGAAATCCCGTTCCCTATGAACCTACAAAAGCATTCCAGCTTTTTAAAAAAGCGGCAAATGCCAATATTCCAGCTGCCCAGTACAATCTTTCTGTTTTATACCGCTATGGAGAAGGAACTGAAAAAGACGTGGAAAAAGCAGATTTTTGGAGAATGAAGGCTGCTCAGAATGGTTTCCGCATGGCTATTGATGAGATTGAAAAGCCGGCTGAAAATCAATAAAATGAAAAGGAATTCTGCTTTGCGGGATAGTTTTTATTTCATAGGACGTAATTTTCTATGAAGTCAAGACCACCGGCTTAGCCGGTGGCTTGCTTTGACCCTATAAGGGTCTATTA
>ERZ894232.1298-NODE-1298-length-24684-cov-9.092980_pt1 | contig 24684 bp, 31 predicted proteins | sample MGYA00380296_ERZ894232 | MGnify/ENA primary metagenome ERZ894232 (study PRJEB32331, sample SAMN06328433) | human gut metagenome | biome: human gut microbiome; feature: stool | host: Homo sapiens | collected 2014-08-14 ... | reverse complement strand
CGATTTCCTGCAAATACTTGTCAAGAGAAGCGCTCTCTCTGTTAGTGATACTTTTTGTAATCTTAAGTTGTCTCATTCTTCTAAAACAGATTTGGGTTGCAAAGTTACGACAAATTATTTTGTTACAAGCAAACTTGCCCTAACTTTTTTATCTTATTCACTATACAATATAAACAAAAAGAATGCCGACAAGTTAGTTGTCGACATCCTTTTTCTTCTTTGTTAGCTAATATTACAATCTTCTTACCTATTCACATGTACAATCTACAATTTAGCAATGCCAGCCATTAATCCTGAGCGACACTTACTGCATAGCTGCCACGTTTTCCAGAGGGGAACATACCTGTAATAAACAAAACCTGTTCCTGAGTCTTAGCAGCTTCTTTCATCACTTTCTCCAAGTCTTCCACAGTCTTCATCGGTACATTATTCACTTTTAGGATAATGAAACCTTTACGGACGCCACCTTCTGCCATCTTACCATTGCTAACACCCGTTACTTCAAGACCATAACCCAGATTCAATTGTTTTTTCAATTCATTGGGTACAGGGCGGAATGCGGCACCAAGAATATCCATATCGGCATTCTTCACAATCTTCGTAGTACCTTGTTCATTCTTCAGCGTAACTTCTATATTCTTTTCTTTCTTATCACGCATCACCTTCACTTGTACCTTATCTCCCGGACGATGTTTTGCCAAGATTTCCTGCAAGTCAGCAAATTTATGAATAGCCTTACCATCCATGCCAATGATTACATCATCAACTTTAATATCAGAACCTGAAGCAGAACTTCCTTCTACGATTTCACGTACCCAAAGACCATCAATAACACCATATTTTTCTCTAGCTTCTTTCTTTATATCACTCAACTTCTTACCAGCTTTATCAGCAACCTGTGTGTCACCCGGCTCTTCAGTAAGTGCTGTTACACTCACACCCAATTTCACACGTTGTACCGTACCGAACTGCTTCAAATCAGCAACCACTTTCTTCATAATACTGGTAGGAATGGCAAAACCATAACCTGTATTTGATCCAGTCGGAGAGAAAAGAGCAGCGTTGATACCAATCAATTCACCTTGAGCATTTACCAATGCACCACCACTATTACCTTGATTAATTGCGGCATCAGTCTGAATATACGACTCGATACTCTGTTTACCAGTTTGCTGACTCATGCCTAAAGAGCGTGCTTTAGCACTGACAATACCCGCAGTCACCGTAGAAGTCAGATTAAACGGGTTACCTACTGCAAGCACCCATTCACCAACTTTCAGTGCATCAGAATCACCTACCGGAATAGTTGGAAAGTCATCACCTTCTATCTTGATTAGAGCCAAGTCTGTCTCTTCATCCGTACCAATAATACGTCCTTTAAATTGACGATTGTCATTCAACGTCACACTGATTTCATCTGCACCTGCAATTACGTGATTGTTCGTTACGATATATCCATCTTTAGAGATGATAACGCCGGAACCAAAACCTGTACGTTCAGGGGTCTGTACCTGACGTCTTTGCGTACCGCCCCGACCACCGAAAAATTCACCGAAGAAATCAGAGAACGGATCTCTAACTTCTACTTCCTGAACTTTGGAAGTTTGAGTAGAACGAATATGCACCACAGCGTGAACTGAATTTTCTGCTGCTTGCGTCAAATCTACTGGTTGCGCATCAACGGCATTATAAGAGGCCAAACGTACGTTCGGATTTTGCTGGAACATTTCATTGAATGCACTGGTACTATCAGCAGGCATATTTTTTTGCAGCATCTTATAGGTGGTTAAACCTGCTACTCCTGAGCTGAGAAGTACGATAGCTGCAACCCCGAGAATGTTTTTTGTTGTCTGTTTCATACTAATTTTCTATTCTTTTAATTGTTAATATTCAAGTTTTGTTTAACATTTCGACGTTAAAATAACGACAAAAATCGTTCACTTATTCCGCTTGTCACTCTTTTTTGTTCTCTTTTAACAGTGAACTTTTGGGGCTTAACAGCGGTTAACGACAGAACCTGACAATTTTACATTTATGCACGTTTACTGACGTGAAAATAAGGCAGATAGGCGTTAAAATCAAACAGACCATCTATCCGTTTAAAATAGATGGTCTGTTTTCAGGGAAAAGTACCTCTTTAATTATCGAGATATTCTATATCCATGTGATAATCCCACTTCGGAAAATAAAGGTTACCTCCCTCCCATTCCACTTCACCACGCTGGAAATCCACCGTTTCACTACGAGGATATTTTTTCTCGGGTATCAGCGGCATACCGTAATCACTGTTGACTATCATACGCCAGGAGTCAATGCCACCCAAGAAGAAATATTCTTCATCCGCATTACGGGCAAAAGTAGGGATGCCAAATGATTGGTCTACAGGAACCCAGCCAATGCCTTCAAAATAGATTTCCGCCCAGTCGTGCAGGTTCCATGCTTTAGGATGCATCATAAAACCACTCTGGAAATGGGCAGGAATACCACTGATACGACAAAGCGTAATAAACAGCAAACTAACCTGCCCACAATCACCTTTATGATTATCTAACACGTATTCGGGAATATTTTCTATAGTAGAATATTCCCGGGCAGAAGCCCAAGGAAAGTTATCATTCACCCAACGGAAGATGCGTTTAGCTTTCAACAAAGGATTGGTTTCCCCAGCTGTCAATTTGGCAGCAAGTTCGCGCATACGTGGTGAGAAAATGACATGCTTCTCACGTTCAGCCGTATATTCCTTATATACAGAAGAAGTTGTATCATAGGGCTGAATATCTTTCGGTTTCAAATTATGCCATTCAGCATTAGCTGTATACTCAAAACTTTCAGAGAATACGGTTGGTTGATCTTGCACTGCACGTTTTTCCATATAGAGAGTGCTATGAAGGCAATCCTGTGGGGATAAAGTATACTTGGATTCGCTGGCAGAGATGAATTTTACATCTTGCTGACGTGACTGGTCGGTACGTGGGTAAGGAAGCCAGCAACGGACGAGCTCTCCGGCAGGAACGGCATTACTGTCTACCGTGAGCGTATAGGTGACCCGCATTCGTTTGGGAGCAGTGATAGGATTACCACTCTTTTTCACACTCGCAATGATTTCGGGCAGGTTCTCCATATTTACTTTTTCACTGCCACTGAAGGAGACGCCATCTTTGGCAGCCTTTATCTGATAGCAGACAGAGTCTACACGGAATAAATTAGGTGCGGCATTACGGAAATAACGCTTCTCACCATTCAGAGTCATACACTCCAATGCTTTGGAGGCTTCCCATTGGCACATCTGCTCATCGGAAACATCAGGGATATACTTACGAATATACTCTTTCACTTCATCTTCCGTACGAGAGAAATCAGTGAGGAGGCGTTGGTGCAGATCATCTTCCCAGGTATAGGGCTTGCTTTCCGGTTTTGGAGTACAGGCAGTTACAAGGAAAAGCAAGGCAGCAGCATACAATACTTTTTTCATAATAAGCTAATTTATAGATGATAATTGAGAACGGAAATTGAATTACGATTCAGGATCCTTACAGTTTCACAACTCCGATGCCAGGCAAATCTGGTAACGTGATCTTGCCCTTTACGACCTCCATTCCCTTGAAGCGGTCGTTGGCAATAAGCAGATTGCCATCCAGATCAGCAAAGTCAACCGCAGGAGAAAACTGGGCAGCAGCAGAGCAAGCACAGGATGTTTCCGTCATACAGCCCACCATCACTTTCATACCCAAAGCACGTGCTAATGTCACCATCTTCCAGCCTTCACGCATACCGGTACATTTCATCAACTTGATATTGATGCCATGAAATGCACCTTTCAGACCGGCCACATCACTCAAACGCTGCAAAGATTCATCAGCAAAGATAGGCAACGGACTCTGTTGTGTCACCCAGGCAATATCATCCAACTGGGTTTTAGGCATCGGCTGCTCAATCATGACAATCCCTTTTTCTTTCAGCCATTGTATCATATCAATGGCATAATGCTTATCCGTCCAACCTTGATTGGCATCGACGGCAATAGGCAGCTCGGTCACCGAACGGATTGTTTCAATCATCTCTTTATCATTCTCACGCCCCAGCTTTACTTTGAGAATATTGAATTGCTCGGCACATTCCTTCGTTTTTTCTCGTACCACATCCGGCGTATCGATACCAATGGTAAAAGTGGTCGAAGGAGCTTTTTCCTTATCCAATCCCCATATCTTATACCACGGAGCTCTCAGCAATTTGCCCACAAGGTCGTGCAAAGCAATATCTACAGCAGCTTTAGCGGCGGCATCTCCCGGTGAAAGCTTATCTACATAAGCGAGAATATCCTCCAATTGGAAAGGATCGGAAAACTGTCCGATGATATCCTGAACTTTTTTCAGGAAAGCCAGTACACTTTCCATCGTACCCAGTTCTTTCTGTAAATAAGGCGGCATGGAAGCTTCACCATAACCGATAACACCATCGTATTCAATCTCTACCTGTACATCAGGAGTGGTAGTGCGTGAGTAAGTAGCCACTGTAAAAACATGACGTAACTTCAACTCATATGGAAAGAAGCGCAATTTCATCCTGGCATTCACACCACTTTTATTGATATTGAACAGTTTTGGAGCGCTTTCTCCTCCAAATACATCATTGATAACCACACCGGAGCCCAATGCGGCAAAAGCAGCTGTTTTCAGGAAATCTCTTCTGTTTTGCATAATATTTGTTTTTAAGTTAGGAGCTACTAGCTACGGAGCCACAAGCTACAAGAGCTTTGCAGAATGAGAGCATTGCTACTTGTAGCTTGTAGTTCGTAACTTTATTATTTATAATAAGGATTCGTTTCCGTAGTATTCAAGGATGCTTCCTTATTTATATAAGGTAGCACGCGCGTAGCAAACAGAAGGCGTCCGAGGTTATATTCGTCAAAAAGCTCATCGGCAGAATCAAAACTACTGACGTGTACATCACCTTGCGAATGAATGAAACGTTTATTGCCAATATACATTCCCACATGCACCACACGTTCTTTTCGATCTGCCGTAGCTTTACGTCCGAAGAAGATCAAGTCGCCCGGTTGCAGGTTGCTGAAATCAGGAGCGATATCAATATGCTCGCCTACATACGCTTGCTGTGAAGCATCTCGGGGAATGATGATATCATGAATGAAAAGAATGGTACGCATGAAGCCACTGCAATCTATCCCTTTGGAAGAAGTGCCTGCCCAAAGATACGGAACTCCCATCAGCGTATGTGCCGTGCGAATAATGCTGGCAGCATCCTGTTTTAAAGCGGCACGCCATTTCTTTTCCGGCATGGAGATAGATTTGGAAATATAACCGGTCCGCCCGTCAGGATATGCAACCTTATAGAATGCACCTTTCGTTCCCTCCCACTTCAAGTGATTGCCTGCAACTACATCCGAAACAGTCTGCGAAGACTGATTGGGTTCAGAATACACAAACCCATAATGAGAAGTCACCACAATCTTCTCTGCTCTGTTCCAGACATGAAGTTCTTCTTTCGTTACCGGATGAATACCTACACGATGTACCCAAGCGATATAATTATCCGGTGTCTGAATGCGATACCAACCGTCGCGCTGTAATACGCGGACAGGCATTCCCATCAATCCCTGGGTCATCATTTCGGATGAGAAGTCAGGATCAACCCTAAGATTGGACACCGATACATTTATGATACCATAAGTTTTTCCTTCCAGTGCAGCCTCATCCGGCAATACCTGTAAGCAGTCCATTACTTGATAGTCAGCTTTCGACAGCCCGTTCAGTAATGCAGCTTTCGCCTCGGCCGAAGTAGTCACACCACGTAACATCACATTTTTACCGGAAAAGGAATAATCTACATCAAAGAGTGCTACCCGTTTATCAGGAGTATACTGACGCTTCAAGCTGTCGGACAACTGTGCTACATCCGCAGGAATAGTCCTGTCCCCGATTTCCGAAGCTACCGAATACAACGAAGCAAAAAGGAACAGGGATACGATAGGAATAAGTTTCTTCATTAGCTAAAATGATTTGGGGGTTATTAAGTGTTAGCAAAGTTAGAAATAATTTCTACTTTGGTTATATATTTTCAGGAATATTAAGAAAGTGTTTAGAAAAGGAAGCTATCCGGAGGTTATCTACCCCGCATCCGGTCCGTACCAGGTCCGTATCTATAATTATGGAGAAGATACGGAAAAAGCCCTCCCTTACACAAAAACTCTACAAGTTTCTGTGTCCGCTGGCATAAAAATCGTATCTTTGCCGGACAAAAGCAGCCGGTCGGTCTGTCGCTTACGCTTCGGCGTATGAGGAAAGTCCGGGCAACATAGAGCATCCTACTTCCTAACAGAAAGCTGTCCGCGAGGGTAGAGTAACGTAGAAGAAAATAACCGCCGGTGTCCTTGGGCATGGGTAAGGGTGAGAAGGTAGGGTAAGAGCCTACCAGTCTTGTGGTGACACAAGGGCTGTGCGTCTTGGGAGTTGTAAGGTCATGTAAACCGACGCTATGAGAGTTGCTCGCTCCATGTCGGAGGGTAGACCGCTAAAGCCTGTATGGTGACATGCGGCTCAGATAAATGACAGACACTTTGCTGAATGAAGAATGATGAATGAATAATGAAGATTTCTTCCTGAAAACAGAGAACAGAACCCGGCTTACAGACCGACTGCTTTTTTTTAATTTAAGAACAGAGAATGAGGAATGAAGAATTTCTGCATGATACAACAATTTGATAGAGTTCTCCGTTCTATATTCATAATTCTTCATTCCTAATTCTTCATTGATTATGAATAAACGTATTACTGCTCTTTGGAAATTTCTTACATACGACATCTGGCGTATTACAGAGGATGAAGTCACCAAAACGACTTTTTCCCTCTACAATATAATCAAAACCATTTATTTATGTATCAACCGCTTCACCAAGGACAGACTAGTAAACAATGCCTCTGCACTGACTTATAGCACTTTGCTTGCCATTGTCCCTATACTTGCCATATTATTTGCCATAGCACGTGGATTCGGCTTCTCCAATCTGATGGAGAATCAGGTGCGAATGGGATTCGGAGGGCATAACCAGACCACAGAAGTCATCCTCCAATTCGTAGACTCTTATCTTTCTGAAACTAAAAGCGGCATATTTATCGGAGTAGGTTTAATTATGTTGCTATGGACGGTTATCAACCTGATCACCAATATTGAAATAACCTTCAACCGCATCTGGCAAATAAAAAAGGCACGAAGTATGTACCGTAAAATTACGGACTATTTCTCTATGTTCCTGCTGATGCCTATCTTAATTGTAATTTCGGGTGGTCTCTCCATTTTCATGAGCACAACGCTGAAGTACATTGAAGATTTTGTACTGCTTGCTCCTATTCTGAAATTCCTGATCCGCCTCATACCTTTTGCCTTGACCTGGTTCATGTTTACAGGCCTATACATCTATATGCCGAATACTAAAGTAAAGTTCAAGCATGCGCTCATTGCGGGGGTTCTTGCAGGAACGGCACACCAGGCATTCCAGTTTCTATATATCAGTGGTCAGTTGTGGGTATCGCGTTACAATGCTATTTATGGTAGTTTCGCTGCCCTTCCCCTATTCCTGCTATGGTTACAAATATCGTGGACAATCTGCCTGTTTGGTGCAGAACTGACGTATGCGGGACAAAACATACGGAACTTCAGTTTTGACAAAGACACCAAAAATATCAGCCGGAGGTATCGGGATTTCGTGGCTATCCTTATCATGTCCCTCATTGCCAAAAGATTTGAGGAGAATGCAAAACCATATACAGCAGAAGAAATATCCGAAGAGTGTCAGATACCAATCCGGTTGACACACCAGATTCTATATGAGTTACAAGAAATAAATCTATTGCATGAAGTAGTAGACGAAAACAATGAAGATATCGGCTATCAACCCTCCATGGATATCAATAAGATGAATGTCGCACTGTTGTTAGACAGACTGGACACGCATGGTTCGGAGGATTTCAAAATAGATAAGGACAAGGAGTTCAGCGAACAATGGGAAGTATTAATGAATGCACGGGAAGAATATTATAAGAGCGCAAGCCATGTGCTACTGAAAGATCTTTAATTTTAGAGGGTAGTGATAAGTGATTAGTACCATGCGGCATCATAGCACAGTCTGTTAATCACTTATCACTAACCCTTTATCACTGAATCAGTATTTATTGTAAGAAACCACCTTTTCCTTCGGTTTCCTCGCCTTCTTTCTCTTCTCTTTTACAGAGTAGCCGATGGTGATAACCAATAGCAAGCGCTTAGAAGATGGAATACCGGTCAGCTTCTTAATCTCTTTCTCATCAAACCAGCCAAGAATACAAGAACCTAATCCCTCACTCTCGGCAGCTAAAGTGATATGAGCAGTGGCAATACCTATATCTATCAAGGGGAAATACTTATCCTTAATCTTTGCACCCAGAAATGAAGTGACATTCATCGATTCTTCCACAACCAAAATATGAACGGGGGCATCCTTAGCAAATTTATTCATCCCCAGTCCAGCAGTAGCTTTGCCTACCTTAACGGAAAGTTCCGGATCATTGATTACGACAAACTTCCACGGTTGCGCATTACAAGCTGATGGGGCCAGACGGGCAGCTTCCAGTATCCGTTCCAGTTTCTCGGGCTCTACAGGACGTGTCATATCATAAGCGCGGTCACTCTGACGGGAGGCTACTAATTGTAAAAAGTCCATTTGATATATGTTTTTATTGCACCACAGATTACACAGATAAACACAGATTATAAAAGGATAATATTTCTGTGCTATTTGTGTAATCTGTGGTGAACTATTATTTAAACTGGAGCATCCGGCTGATATATTTGCCGATAATGTCAAATTCAATGTTCACTACGCTATCAACTTTGATATCGTGAAAATTAGTATATTCGAACGTATAGGGAATAATAGCTACCTGGAAAGTATCGTCCGTTGGATTACACACAGTCAGACTGACACCATTCACCGTTACAGAGCCTTTGTCCACAGTAATGTATCCCCGCTTTGCCATCTCCTTATCGAAAGCATACCGGAAAGTGAAGTAATAACTTCCTTCGGCATCTTCTACACTGATGCAGGTGGCAGTCTGATCTACATGCCCCTGCACGATATGTCCATCGAGGCGACCGTTCATCATCATGCTGCGCTCTACATTCACCTTGTCTCCTACGTTCAACAACCCGAGATTGGAGCGCTCCAATGTTTCCTTCATGGCTGTAACCGTATAGGTATCCTCTGTCATGCTGACTACCGTGAGGCATACACCGTTATGAGATACACTTTGGTCTATCTTCAATTCATTTACAAATGAGCACTTGAACGTGAAGTGTACGTTCTCTTGTTCTTTTACCAATGCCACAAGAGTGGCACATTCTTCTACTATTCCGGAAAACATAATTCAGTTTACGATTTAATGATTTATAATTCCTTATTTGGAGAACACAAAGATAATGCAAATTGATCGCAGAATTTTCATGCTTGCATGAAAAAGTTCTGCCGAGATGCAGCTTATCTTCTCCAAAGATACGAAATAAGGGGAATATAAGTACAAAAAAAATGGAGCTTTTCTAAACCCGTCTGATTACCAAATAAATACGTAAATTGTTCTTTATACTTGTACTTCAATTAGCCCGTAAGAACATCACAAAGATAATTCATTTATAGGAAAAATCAAGTAGTAAATTACATGATTACTTCCCTTCTTAATAAAAAATCCAACTACCACTTCTGATAGCTGGATTCTCTGTTCTGGCTATGTTATTCACTTAAACCATATTCTTGCGTTTTTCTTTATTTCTACCTTTGCGAACTTTCCCAGTGCTGCTACAAGTGCTTTCACTTCGTCTGCTGTTGGCTCTGGTATTTTTATCTTTCTATTGGTTTCATCATTGCTTTTTTGTTTGCAATGATAATAAAAAAAACAGCAAATGAATTGCTTCAAATGCTGTTTTCTTAATTAGATGATGTAGTACTTACTTCTTCTTCCAAGTAGTTTCGTAACCATAGTCACGGTCTATAGTTTTCATGATGCTACCATCAATAGTAACATCGTAACTATCAATCTCATCTTCACCTGCATGCTCCCCATAGTTAATAACCAATATAGAAGTCTTGCTATCATAAGTGTAGGTGAAAATCTATTAGACGATTATAGAACTTTGCAAAATATTGACATTGAAGACATTATGTTATAAAAGGAGTTTGTGTATTGATAACAAAAAAGCCAGCTAACATTACGCTAGCTGGCAACTAATATCAATAACTAAAGATTAACTATTTTATTTTCTCATTTAATATCTCCATAAAATTATGCTTCTGTGCTTCCTCCATAATACTGTCCACATCTCTTTTTTCTGCTTTCTTTAACATTTTAACTAATTTTGTATATTCAGTTCCTTGATGGCTCTTCTTAATAATCCAGTCGATGAAGAATCCTTTAGCCAAGAAACGATAAGTAAATCCTGCATCTAAACCAGCTTTAATAATCCTCTCTGCTCTTTCAACTGCTTTTTCAGGCTCATTACCCACATACTTCGTAAGAGTGTCTTCTCCATATTTACACGCATCTGCCAGTACCGATTCTTTTATATCAGTAGAATAACTCAGATACTTACTAAGTGTTGTCAGCTTAAATCCACCATTCGGTAACATATCATCTACTTCACCCTTCTTTGCTTTTTGATGTTGCATATCCATATACTTAACTATGAACTTAAAAACCTCATTATCGGGATACATAGCCACTGCTTGTTTAGCGAAATCACCTTTATCCCACTTCACAGATGTGTTATTTACTTCAGTAATAAGAGTCTGTATGAGTATCTCATTATTCAATGGATATCTAGCTTTTATGTGTGCAGGGGCTTTAGGAGTATATTCTTGGGGCTTATCTTCCTCGTTCCTTCCATTCTTCTGCCATTTCCTCGCTGCTTCTTCATACTTCTTCTTGCCACATCTGTCCTCTTCTCGAAGTGCCATTATAGCCATATACCTGTGCTGTCCATCAGTAATTGCCAAATACCCCTTTGCCTTTTCTTTATCTATCGGAAGTCCAGACATAGGGTCTTTCAAACTTAGACCTTCATTTATTACATCTTCTCCATCGACGACTTCCAATTCCGATAATTGACCACATTCCGTAATGGACTTCATTTTAGCTTTCACATTCGCTTTCTTGATGTCTCGATTGATAGCACCAGCAATAAAAGCAACTTTCTTTCCTTCGTTCAATTCTCTTGATTCCAGAGTAAAGATTTCATTCTTAATACTTTCTTTTGTATTCATATATTTTTGCAGTTTTTAGACTGGTGCGCTCCAGCTTTATTTATTTTTATACTGCAAAGATTGCCCTTTAATCGGAGAACTAAAAGAAACAAAAAAATGCGCATTTTCTGTTCCCCTACTAAAAGCACCAATTAATCTATGTTTTTCATGCTATAGCCCAAAATCAGACAAAAAAATCCTGCCTACCTATTTCTTGAGTAAAGTCCAATAGAAATAAGCAGGCAGGATCACCCCTAGCACGAAAAAATTCTCTTTAAAAATAGAATGAGTTCAGTCTTCTTATCTCCATATCTTTATACCGCATTAAGATAGTCTTTAGATATTCATAACTTACCCTCACGCTTTCATTGCTTATGATACCAGTAAGGTATAATAGATGTGCAATAACCATTTTCTCCTTATCTGAAAGGTTTGCCCCCTTCTTTCTTTTCTCCTTCACCTGCCCTTGGTGGTTAAAAGCGGAAATGATCATCTTGGAAAAATAATAAGCCAACACTGAAAAGGAATCTGAACTCTTACGAGTTATATCTACGAAATACCCGTTAGGCAAATTAGTCAAGTCATTATTTTCTAATCCGTCATCGCAGAATTTAGCTATGCAGGCTATGGCATTATTGTTATCAATCACAATGTTTTTTCTGCCCACTTTTAAGGTTATACTTATTGGCTCATTAAAAATAGCTCCAAGCATACCACTGCCTGTATAGTTATTATAAATCGCATCTATAAAGCCTCTTATGTGCTCAACAGGAGACTTGTTTACCTCAATTCCTTCCATGCAAATTCCCCAACTATAGTCATAACAGAAGAGTAACAGATACCAGAACTTCTCACTATCCAATTCCAATGTTGTCAGATAACCTTGCAGTTCTTTATCCTGCATATATTCCTCTACTGTGAATTTATGTCGCAACTTACGTGCGTTATACCTTCCTTTAAAAATATCTGGAGCTTGCGAAACTACCATGTAAGATTCACCTGTATTCTCGTTATAATCAAAGTCTGGTGCATATTCTTGAGCTACAGGATATACATATTCAAGTAGTTTATATTCCTCTACATTATATTGGAAAGAAAACTTTTCTATTGGTTGCATCATGATTTTTTATTTTGGAGGTAAAATTAAAAATATTTGCTTTACACGAGAATCTATTAACATTATTTTTTACTGAAATCCTTAAAAGACATGGCTGAACAAGAAAAAGTAAGAAATATAGATTTTCATTTCTCAAAGTATAATTTTTACAAAATAGATAAATTATTGATAATCAATAATAAAAATGCGATAAAACAGATTAAATAACAACTTAAGGGTATGAACCCTTTAAAACCGCCTAAAACCTATTTTATTAACAAATGTATTGATTTACAATTATATACATCTTTATTTGTCTCATTTTGAAGGCTTTTCTTTGTACCGTATTAAAAACAAAGAAAATATGAAAAAAGAAGATTTAAAAGCCATTTTTAAAAGAATGGATGAAAACAACGAATTTGAAAATTGGGTAGCAAGCGTAATCGACATTCGTTTAGAAGAGAATGATTACGAATTGGATGAGCTTCTGGAATGTGACAATGAAAAAGAAGTATTGTTCATGCTAAAGGAACAATGGGATGAATTACACAATCCAGATTACTTGCCAGAAGATGATGAATGATGAGACAAGAAAAGGCAGTACTCAAATGCTGCCTTTTCTATTTACACAAAATATTGGATAATACACTAATACTGCCATTCCTACAAACCATCCAATTACTCCGCATACTCTCTTACTACTAATACCAGAATGTGAAGTAAACATCTGTTTTATGAATGTAATAAACCTCATTGTTACTTAGTCCATCAGTTCCATAGCCATCCACAGCCCTATTTTCAGATGTTCATCTTCTAATTTATCAATAAATCCGTAAGGGTCTTTAAAGAACTCTTCTTCTGGTAAATTGTACTCTTCAATAATTGAGTGTAACATTTTTACTAACATAATCATTTATTTTTATCGATCATAGCTGGTACTGCAATTGCAGATGACCACTTAGATAGCCACTTAGCTGCTTCCTTCCAATCAGTAATTGAATTAAAGAATGAAGTCATGGTAATATATCATCTTCATTATAAGGAATCGGTAATCCTTCTTCCTTCATCTTATCAAACGCTATAAAGAATTTAAATATTAAAAATTCCACGTCAGCATCCTCTATTCTGTTTATATGCTCGATAGGTTCTATTGTTCTGTTTTCAACCAGTTCTTTATATAGTTGTACTATTTGAGCATATGCACGTTGATACATCCACCCACTAACTATAAACCCGATGTGATTTAGTTCGCGCTTTTTATCATTTATTTCTGTTTCCATAAGTATTAAGTATTTGATTTTCAAGCACTATAGACGTTTTCCATTTAAAATATACGACTTAATTCTTCTAGTGTACAAGAAGTGCCTTTCATTTCATCTGGAATAAAAAGGTCGTTTCTAGTCTTACTCTGCCCAAATGCAAGATGAAATCTAAACAAGAGAGCTTCATCTATGCTACCTTCAACTAGCTTCCCATCTGCAAAATCTTCTATTGAAGGTATAAAATCACATCTACGTAATCTATTATATGCAGCTTCTATTATTTCAAATTCTCGCTTGCTTCGTAGTCTATCTACTAGCTCACAGAATATCGATAAAACTTGTTCTCTATTTATTTCATTTTTCATAGTTCATTTATTTGTTAATCAGCTATTTCCATCGTTTATAACAGATGTAGCTTCAACTCTTCATCCTCCAGTTTGTCAATAACACCGTAGGGCTCTTTGGCAAACTCTTCAAGGTCTATATTGCCTTTCTCTAACAGTGCTGCCATTGTCTCTAGTACTTTCATAGTTCATTCATTTTATTATCAATCCATCAGTTCCATAGCCATTATAAATAATAGCTTCAACTCTTCGTCTTCCAATCTATCAATAACACCGTAAGGATCTTTAGCGAACTCTTCTGGATCAATGTTATTTTCTTCTACTAGTCTGTTTAATGTCTTTATTAGCATAATCATTTATTTCTTATTAGTTATAACTTACCTCCATTTATTTAATTCAAATTAAAAATCTAGTGGAATAATTTCTTTATAAACATATTTAAGAGCTTTATCTACGTCTTCTTGAGTAATTATACCTTCTGAAAGAAGTCTAGCTAATGCTAACTTCATTACTTTTTCTAATCTAAATGTATAATCTTCTTCAAACGTGCCGTATTCTTTGAAGAATTGTTCCATCTCTTGTTCCATCTCTTCACTCATTTTTTGCATAATTTACCTCCATTTATTTATTTCATTTTCCATAGTTCATTTATTTATAATTATCCCATGTTTCAACATCTGGTATTTCTGATTTGATAAAAGATAACAGCTTTATAGGTTCATCAGTCTTTATACATACGGCAATAGTATAAGTACTAATGATATTACCATATTCTTTAATTAAAGCATTTATCTTATTTAGAAATACTTCTTTATCTAGGCTATTATATATATCTTTAAAGTCTTTAGTAGTCCAATCTCCACCTTCAATATGTGTACATTTCCCATAAATATCTTCTTCTAATTCCTTCAGAGAACTATATTTATCTATGTAGAATTTATCTTCATTGGTTCTATTCTCAAATAGTTTATAATAGTATATCAATATATCATAATCAGACAAATCAAATATATGTTCTCCGTTAAAATTAGGGAAAGCTACAAACATTCGTTTTGTATTCACGAATGGAATATCATTACTCAGTTTTATCATTGTCATTAATTAAATTCATTTAAACATTTCGCTTATTATTAATCCCATTCACCAAAGCAAAAGCCTTCATCACCAATTCCAAAAATCATTTTTTCACCACATTTAGGACAATATGGCTCGTCCCATTTCTCTAGGTTTATATTACCACATAAAGCACATTTATTTGTCAAACGATCTTCAAAAACATCAAACTCAATCTCTTTATTACAGTCATTGCATCTAACAAAATATCTGCATCCTCTGCTGTTAACTTGCTCTATATCCTTTGCTGTATGATAAAATCTGAAATGTGGTATAGAATTATCGAGTGAAGAGAAGGTAGATTTTATATTATAGTGTATTGAAGATAGCTCTTGGCAAGAATGGTGATTACAGAATTTTTCTTCTATTTCAATATTGTTTGTAATATTAGGAATTAAAACTGTTTCTTCTAGATATTCCTTTTCTTCATCCTTTCTATAGCTACTATGTATATGACATAAAGAACTCTGTAAGGTTTTACATACCCTACAAACATAGACTTCATAGGATAGATAAAAGCCACAGCCAAAGTGTAATATAGGTGGCTTGTATCCACATTTAGGACATTCATATTGTTTTATTTCTCCCATAATCTATATTTTATGAAGCAAATGAATCAATAGGTGGAATATTCATATCCAATTCCATAAAACGGAGTGTATTCATTGCATAAAACTCTCCAAAAGATGTAGCCATTTTATCTGGACATGGTTCTATTCCTACCCGTTTTAAATCCAAACGGTCTGCATCAAAACAAGTATCAATAGTTGGATTTCCCGTTTTATGTGTTGTTGTGTGTAACTTACATGCTTGTTCTAATAATGAGAATTCTTCATTATCCAAATCTTTTAGCAAAGTATCTCTTATAGTATGAAGCATATCAGCTGTTCTTTCACCATGTTTTAAATCTGCATTGTTATTTAGCCTGCATTTATCATGTAGATAGGCAAATATGCATACTACTTTTATATTCACCCCCTCACGAAAACATAACTTGCCATTACGTTCTATTAAACTTAATAAAATGCCATTACGTTCCACTTTTTGCCAATGTGGTAAACCATGAATATCCCCAAGTTCCCAACCGTTGACTGCAAATTGTTTTATATCTTTAATATCTGGTATTGGAGGTAAAGTTGGTGTATTATCCATATTAGAACGGTCAATAACGGGAACATTAGGGAAGAATACCCTTATGTATTCAAGTCCTTCTTTTGTTGCTCCATGGTATTGAAGAATACGCACACTTCTTGTTGACATATCTTGTTGTGATACGTCCCAAAATATTCGTGAATCTTCTATCAAACCTATTTCTTGTCTATTTATGTAGCAATTAAAAAGACTATAACTAAACAAATGTTCCTTTAATTCACTTAAATAAACTAGGCTTGTCGAACTTCCTATTATGGCATATTCTATTGTGTATTGTTTTCCAATTTTCAGATTCTTGTGCTTCTTCTTGCACCAATTATCATAATTATTAATACAAATAGCTCTTACAATACCATCCTCTTCACTAGGTATCTTCTTACTAGGTACTATATAGTTGATATTATTACCTTTTTTACTAGTGCTACTCTTCCCTTCCCTCATAAAAAAGTAGAAAAGGATTGTAGTGATTACTATTGCTAAAATTGCTTCCATGATATTCTATTACTAAGAATTATACAATCTATTACTTCCATATTAATAATGGAAAGCTAACTACAAATGAACTCCAAATGCTGTCTTATATTTTAGTTATATCCTACAGTTTATTAGAAACAATAATCCTATTAACGTTATCACATGTTCTTTACTCATGACCTTGTCCGAATTTAAATTAATAAGGTATAGTAGCATTCAATCATTTTTTCTTCTCCTTTCATAAAGTAACCTATTTACTAAATCTTTTTATCCATGGGAATCCAAATTGTATCACAACTAAAACAATCCAAAAGTACCATCCGATATTAAATGTCCAGCTAGGTAGGAAATTTGTATCAAGTAACCAATGGTCTATACCATAAATTGCCCAAAAGAGCATTACCAATAGATAGAGAGGATTTATAGACTTGTTGAGTAGTGCATGAAAACAGTTATCATAATCAATTCTGAATTCATCTTTTTCTGGAAAGGTTGTCTTTAATATCTTTAAACATTCAAGTGATTTACGGTACTTACCCAATCTATACAGAACAGTCGATTTGTATTTTAATACTTCCGCATAAAAATTATTATATGTCTCTTTAGAAACAAGATGTACTCCATCTGTTAAGATAGTTAGTGATTTCTCAAGATATGAAATTGATTTTTGATAATACCCTTCATTTGCTAAATATACGCCGTATCTATAATATACACATGTTAATGACATAACTTCATCATAAGTGTTGCAATTATTAATAGAACGAATATAAGTTCCATAATCATTCCATACTTGTTCAATAGAAACTTGTCCCTCTAAGAGACTATTTACAATTCCTATAAGATTCTTATTGTTTACCATTCTAGTATAATATTATTGTTAGAGATAATCCTGTAATGACAATGCCAGTCTACGCAATATCGCTCCAAAGTCTTGTATTAAGTGCATTTTGTTGTTTCAAATATTTTGTTACTTTCACGAAATATTAAAAGTTAACTGTTATTTAATATTGAATCCCTTTATAATTGTTCTCCCTTTAATGTTTTGTTGTACATCTTTTTCACCCAAGTTTTTGAATTCTACTTTTAAACATTCATGAGCAATGAAAAAGTTATTTAAATTGGCTTGAAGATAGTTGTTAATATCAGGTATTCCTATAATAAATGGCATTGTATATTTACAATGTAGACAAACTTCACTTTCTTCCTTTTCAATAGAATAAAAGATTGTGGGTCTCATACTAATATTTGTTTCATTTATTGCATCTTTCAATTTATTTATATCCAGATTTTCTAAACTTACTCTTGCCCAATATGTATCCCAAACTGTAATAAATGGAGATTCATCTTCTGCATCAATAGAGAAATATTCTCCTTGATATATAAATCTTATCCTTCCCGTTTCTTTATTTTCTTCTGACCGACACCCCATATTCATTAAAGTCTTAATGAGCAAGTTTCGTGTCTTGCTATCTTCTGCATCAATTGCTTTATCAATAGCGGCATTTGTTTTTGCATATTCAGACCGTTCTTTATCTTCTTCAACAGCAAATCCAATCCTGCCAAAGAAATAGGCGATAACTATTAGTATCAAACCTAAAACTATCCAACCTTCCATATTTAATATTAGATTTCTATTACTCCACTATATCCTTTTATTTCTAGGTCTTCGCTATAATTTATTGACAACCATTCCATTATTCCCTGTTCCATATCGTGATATAGAAAAGGATATTTAAGAATATATTTATTTCCACATTTGGGACAAGCCCAAGTAAAGAGTTCCAGATTATCCATTTTTTCTTGGAGTTCTGGATGTAATGTTACATTTACTGAATCAAATCGTTGATACCCCTTTTCAGTACCACAATTGGGACAACAAACATTATGCGCTCTAAATGATGTCATAATAGAATTTAATTTATATGTTTTACTATCTTTCTAAACACGTCACCAGCCATCAATCCACCATCAACAGGTAATCCCATTTTATTAATAGAAACTATAATACTGTATTGAGGATTGTCAACAGGGAAATAACCACAAAACTCTAATGCAAATTCAGTCTCATTGTCTCCTATTGAAAGCTCAATAAAGCCTTGCTTTCCTGCTATAGGAACACTCTCTGAATATGAAGTCTTACCAAGCCCTTCAACTGTATGCTCTATTAAAGCTTCTTTGATATTGCCTATATTGGCTTTACTTGCTATTTGTGGATTAATCACCTCCATAGTACCTTTATAAAGCTGGGGTTGCACCATCTTTCCATCGTTGGCAATGGCATTATAGAAAGTCAACATCTGAATGGGTGCTATTCTTTGATAAAAACCTAGCGAAGCTAAAGGCAATACAGAAGACTCCCAGATTTCATGTTCTGGAGTAACAATCGTTATGGATTTCAGATTAGGCATACTATCCAATTGATAAGGCTTTCCATAGCTCATTTTGTTTAGTTGAGCATAGAATGCGTTTGGATCATCACCATATACTTGTTCTATAACTTTTGCCGTAAGCAATGAGGAGTTGGCTTTTATTCCCTCACTGATTGTTAACAGTCCGTTTCCAAACGGCTTTTCTGAAAGTAATGGATTACCCTTACTTGTATCAAACTGTTCTGTAAATGTAGCTTTTCCACTTTCTAAAACTGCAAGTAAAGATACCACAGGCATCAATGAGCTTTCTTTCCTATAAGTGAATATATTCTCACCTTTACCATAGTTGAAGGTATCTGTATTCTCAATGCCTACCATTGCCTTAATTTCACCAGTTTTTGTTTCCATGATAATTACTTGACCAGAAAGAGCATTAACTTCTTCCATCTTGTCTTTCAATATCTCTGTAACCTTTATTTGTAAAGTAGAATCAATGGTTGATACCTTCTCTTTACTTTCTACTCGTTGTTTGTTCTGGCATGATATACTTGTCAGTACCAGAAATAAACATCCATAAACGTATCTCATTTTTATTTTATTGATTATTATACTCATCTTCCAACTTTTGTAACAGTAAATCCCTTCTGACCGAAATATTGGATGCCCGTAACAGTTCCTCATGACTACAAGTATCAGACAATAGGCAGGAATAATCCTCGTTCGAGATTACCCCATAGCCTTCAAAAGAGTTTTTTAGTTGTAGTAGATGAAAACGTTGCAAGCGATATGTGGCATTATTATATATGTCCTTTGTTTTTCCTCGAAGCCTTCTTGACGTTTCTTTCCTTATATCCATAAGATTTTTCCATGCAGCCTTTACATTAAGTAGGCATAGCTTGATGTTATTTCTGGAATTGGCTATACTTAAATACTCATAAATTCTGTGATTGTCAATATTGTACAGTATCGTGTCGTATTCTCGTGCTATGATATTATCGGGAATCGGTTTGTATATATTATCTGGTCTGTAATCCTCTGTTTGCAGTGAAAAATACAAGTCTAGAACACCAGCAAGCCATACCGCATGAACTTTTTCCTCCAAATCGCTGTATGCCATAGGGGCTGCACTGCCACTATATCCAATAGAATCAAAAAAAGACACTTGGGTTTTCAGTAAACTGTCATATCTTTCTCTTTCCACATGTAACTGTAATTGAATCTTCTTTTCTTTTAATATGGAATCCAGTAGCATTTCATAATGGTAGCACATATATTCCGTCCAAATAGCGCTGATGCCAAAGGTTGCATTCAGCTGCATTTGATTGCCACCCTCCCTTTCATTTCCTGCATCTGGAATAAGGTTATTCCAAATGATACTATCCATACATCTGTATTTGTTTATGGGATTTGAGGGCAGCTGAATGTGTTTTGTCTCTATGTAAGTCTGGAGTGATGCGGTAATGGCAATACTATAAGAATCTTTAGGGAAAATGTACCATCGCATTAGAGAATCTTCCTTCGTATAGTGTTCCCTAATACTATAAAGTTCCTTTATTAGAGCATTTTCCAGTGGATATTGTTTTTGGAACATGGGAAAAGTCTCTTCCGTCTCATCTGCATTTTCCCAGAACGTATTATAAAGAAATTTTGCACATTTAATAAAATTCGCTGCTGCTAAGGAATCTTTTGTCTCTTTCTCCTTGGATTGCATTCCATTGTTACAGGAAGAGAAACAACATAATAGCATAGCTAATAAATACAATAGAATCTTTTTCATCTCTTTTTTATTTCAAAAATAGGTATAAAAAAGTTTATATAGTACATCGTAAAAAAGCATTGTATGAAATCGTATTTAGAGAGTATGAAACGCCTAAAATCAATGATTGTTTTTCTTTTTAAAGGCAATATAATTTATCGTAGGATAATCGAGCTTATTGTTGTCTCCATCTTCATATAATTGCTCATCTTCACTATTCCTGTAGACTATGTAAGCATCTCCACCAACCAGATAGATAGCATCAGAAATACCAAAATCAGCTAAAGCTTCTGAGAAGTCATATAATGATTCACGATTACGGCTTTGAATTATATATAAATCATCTCCTTGTTTTGCTAGAGCTCTACGTACTGCTTTGCCTTTCAATTGGTTTTCTTGGACTTCACCGTCTATAACCAAGGCATACTGTCTAAAAAAGTAGCCATTATTAGCAATGCAATAATCTTTCATTTCATCATTTAAAGAAACTCCCAGTGATACATTGCCATCAATGATGGCACAATATCCAGTCTTTCTTTTTCCCGTGGATAGTTGCTCCCCTTTGAAAACATAATCTCCTAATATTTCCTTATTATCCCTTCTTATATCTGCTGCTTGTACTACTAAGAAAATTGTGGAATCATTCTTACTGGGTAGATCAAACGTTAATTCAGCTTTCAGATTTATAAGGGAATAAATAGTCAAAGGGACATCATTAATAGAATCTTTACTGATTCTAACTGCACTTTCTTCCGTATGTAATGTAGAATCCTGTACTACTCTGCTTATATCTTCTTTCAGCTTTACAATATCTGAATCTTGTTCATTTACTGTTTTTCTAAATAGAAACAGGCATAGTAACAATAAGACAACCAGAACTGAGATAATGATAATTATCCATTTCCAGCGAGACTTTGGCGTTGTAGTCCCTAATACCTGTATTTCATCTTCTTCGTTCCTTTTCATCTTCATTTGCTTATTTCTTTTTCCAACAATAGTTTAAGTTGTTTCAAAGCTTCTTTAGATGCAGAAAGCTTGAAAGCCTCATTCAATGCCATATCAGATAAGACGAGTAGTTGCTTACCCATATTTATCTTATAGATATACTCCTTATTGATAATGATACTTTTACCAATACGTATAAATGTACAGGCATCTTCTTTTAGCTGTGTTTCAATGATTTTCTGGAAGTGAGAGAGATTGAAGGTAAACAAGTGTTCTGTCTTGTCATGTAAGACCATAGTAGAATAATTCCCATCTGAAGAGACATAGACAATCCGTTGGGGTAATACCCTAACCAGTTCGTTTGTAGAGGATATGATTATCTGTCTCTTCATTTGAGAATTATTTAATATAACCTTAGCTCATACATGAATAAACAATTTTATAAGAATCAATAACGAGATTCATAAAATGTATCTTTTGTACAAACGTATTCTCCATCTTGTGTTTCTGTATATTGAATCCATAATTTTTCAATTTTATCATTACATGGATTGACAAGCCTAAACAAGATATTATATTCTAAATTGACAGAAACAGAAGTTGTATAATCTACAATTTTATAGTTTTTCTTTTCAATAGTACCATCAACAAAACAAGCTGCCTTTTTCTGGCTAACTCTTTGTACAGCAAGGGAAACCACCTCTTGAGGCACTTTAGGAGTAAAATTCGGAAGAACTCTAGGTTTTGTGGTCTGATTTTGAGCAATTATTCCACTGATAGTAAAGGGAAGGAAGCCCAAAAGGAAAATGAGTGCTATTTTTTTCATTTTGTTATTTCTTATCTTCTTGTTTGACTAAAATAATTTCTACTATAATTTTGAGGTTCCTATATATTCATAAGAATCTCCACTCTTCTTGTATTCATATATGAAAACTTGCCATGTTCCCGTAGCACGATGTTTGGCTTCGATATATAAAGTGTATTTTTTACTCCCAATTATAGGTGATTCTGTTGTTCCATGAGTTTTCTGTATTTCATAGAATATGCCGCTTGCCTTGTTAAAACGGCTTATTGCCATTGTTTCTACTTCTGATGGAATCTCATAATCGACTGTTGGCTTACATGACGATAGAAAACATAATGCAAATAGTAAGATAATATATTTTTTCATATACTAGTTATTTATTCTTTTTGAGTATTCTTGTTATATCATTCAAATTCCCATTATTATTTGTAGAACTATTGTTTTGCTGAGGGGATGAAGAAATTGTTTGGTAATAGCCTAGTTCCACCAAGCGATCAACAATCATACCAAGAAAATTACAAACCGCTCCATTAGCATCAAAACCTTTACCAGAACTATTTGTTATAACTCCAGTTTTATCTATCCACATTTTACTGACGTCTCTTTCTGATATATGACCTTTTTGAATAGCAGTCATTATATTTCTGTAAGCCTCCCAGAATGCAATCTTTTTCTTCCTTCTCCATCCTGTACTTTCAAGATAGTGGCTAACTTCAATATCTGCATTACGAATCAGATCATCTCTATTAATTTCCACAACACCAACTTTAAATTTAGGATTCACTCTTTGTTGGTAGCTGCCTTCTGTAGATGCAAAAGACATACAACTCACTATGAGCAATATTAGTATAACATGCGTTCTCATACCTTTTTGCTATTTTAGATTAGTAATAGATAGTACCTAGATTAGGGATGCTCACTTTGTAAGAGAAGTATTCTCTTAATTCTTCATCATCATAAATACCCAATGCCTTAACTTCATTATTACACTGATACCATTGGTCTGTTTTGGTATCGTAATATGCTTTTGCATAAAGCTTTTCACCATCATCAGCAACCTTTATTTTTATGTACTGAGCTTCGTTGCTTATCGCATTCAGATATACACCTCTTACGATGCTTTGAGGTTGTTGTGGACTGTTTACGCTTCGTGGACGAATGGCACTATTTTGCCTTATACGTGCGTTGATGGATTGATAAGTGGTAAATGGAGCACCACTATTTCCCTGTACACTCCGTTGTTGTGGAACATTGGGATTAATAGACTGATAGGTAGTAAACTGTGCATTAACTGTCAAGGCTACAGTAAAAAATGCAAATACTAATAAAATCTTTTTCATAATTTTGTTTATTTAAAATATTCTGGCTGTTTAATCATATTATTGAGTAATAATGTTATTACTATGAGGCAAATGTATCACATTGACATATAATTATGTCATTTGATTGTTTTCATTGTATGAGATAGTATTGTTATTGTATGAAATAATATATTTTCATTATATTCTACTCTTAACTCTATTGGGTTCTCTAAAAATCAGAGAACGAGCTTCCTATTAGATTTAACAATACAACAGCAATAATTCTAACTATCACAAACATTTCGTATTAAAGAATGCTACGTTAGAGATAATGAAACTTGGAGTGCATAGGCATATATCGTTTTATGTATCCTGTTCCCCTGTGGATACGTTTATAAAAAGAAAGGTGTGAGAACTGTTTGTATATCTGTCTCTAGGTGTCGCCAAACACCCCAACTACAAATACACAACAGTTGCCCACACCAAAACGATATATAGGCTATCAATAAGATAGGTATATAACATTAGTGTGGGCGTTGTGCATATCCCTGTAGTTGTAAAATTTTGGCGAAATTTAGAGACAAGGATAATGCAAAACGCCTTTCGTAAAATTAATATGTCCTTCCATTTCTGGAATTGCCACAAATATACGAAAAGCGTTTGTATTTGCAATCAATTATTTTACAAATTGATTCTTAATTCTCTGAACTGTAGAAATACCAATACCCTGTAGTTTGGCTATGTTTCTGATTGAATAGCCTTTCTTTAGTAAAGCTATGGTAT